>Ga0114971_10000968_pt1 | contig 19663 bp, 6 predicted proteins | sample M_140625_MF_Meta_FD_87320 | JGI IMG/M metagenome (GOLD analysis project Ga0114971, IMG submission 87320) | Freshwater microbial communities from Lake Montjoie, Canada to study carbon cycling - M_140625_MF_MetaG | ecosystem: Environmental > Aquatic > Freshwater > Lake | place: Lake Montjoie...
TGGATATGAAAAAAAATCTGTAACAGTTGGTTCTGCTAGCAATTACAATGTTTCTTTAACCGCAACTTCTAAAGTATTAGAAGATGTTGTTATTACAGGAGCTGTTGGCATTAAAAAGAAAAAAGATGCTGTTACCTCTACGCAACAGACAGTATCTAATAAAGAACTTTCTTTAGTTTCAAACCCTAATGTTGTTCAAACATTAGCTGGTAAAGTTACTGGATTACAAATTAACACTACTTCTAATGGGGCTAACCCAACTACAAGTATTGTTCTTAGAGGTAATAGAACTATTACTGGTAATAACCAAGCTTTAGTTGTAATTGATGGTGCAATTTCATCTGCAAATATTTTACAACAAATGTCAAGTGACATGATTGAATCTGTTAACGTTATTAAAGGACAACAAGGTTCTGCATTGTACGGTGAACAAGGTTCTAATGGTGTAATTGTTGTTACTACTAAAAGAGGAACAAGTAAATCTAAAATTGAAGTTTCTTTTAACTCTTCTGTAGATTTCCAAACTATTGCATTCTTGCCAAAAAGACAAACTTCTTACGGTCAAGGATGGGTTGATGGAAGTTATGATTTCGGTTTTCCAGGTACTGACCCTAGAAATGGAAATTCCCAATTCACACCTTATGAAAACGGTGCTTGGGGTCCGGCATATAACGATCCAAATTGGGCTAATACTATTGTTCCTATGGGGCTTCCTCAAGCAAATGGTCAAATACTGACTACAACCTGGAATTCAAAAGGATACGACAATATTAAAGCGTTTTTTAATACAGGTATTGTTGCTCAAAACAGTGTAACTGTTAATTCAGGATCAGAGGATGGTTACGCTATGTTTAACTATTCTAGAACATCTAATGATTTTGTTGTTCAAAATGACGTATTAAAAAGAAATGCATTTCTTTTCAAAGCCGGAAAAAAATTCGGAAAACTAAAAATAGACGGAACTGTAACTTATATAAACCAGAGTACTTCAGAAACAGATTCTAATTTACTATATGAATTACTTCAAGTTCCTACCAATATTGACTTAATTCAATTTAAAGATTCTGGTTCAGCTCATAACTGGACAACTTATGCTTTAAATCCTTGGCAAGTTATTACGCAAAAACGCGAAGATGCAGTTTCTGATAATATCGGGTCGGTGCTAAAATTAGAATATAATTTTGGAAAACATGCAACTTTAATAAATACTGCTAATATTCAACTTAATTCTACTAAATCTACTTCTCATAATGATGGATTTAGCGATGATTATACAGTAGATTACTCGCCATATATGTTATCTTTATCAGGTGGCCCAACTGCTCTTTATTCAGAGTTAGGTGGTTCAGGAATGTATGAACAATCTAATTTTTATATTTCTACAAACATGGGAAGAAATATTTATGATGATTTAATGTTGAATTTAGATTATAAATTAAGTAATTCAATTAATATGAAATCTAACTTGGGTTTCAATATTCAAGACAATTATAGAACTGTTACTACACAAGGTGGAACTGGATTAAAAATTCCAGGATGGTATAACATTGTAAATGTTATAAAACCAGATAATCCAAGTACGTTACAAAATGCTTATTACCAAACAAGAAAAGTTGCTGCATTTGCAAATTTCGATTTTGATTATAATAATTATTTATTCTTGAATTTAACTGGTAGAGTGGAGAATACTTCTACAGTAGCTAAATCATTTTTCTATCCTTCAGCAGGTTTGTCTTTTGTACCAACTACTGCAATTGAAGGCCTTAAAGATAATAAAACTCTTAATTATCTTAAGCTTTACACAAACTATAGTAGAACAGGTAACACAACTTCAGTTGGGCCATACGCTACTACAGATATTGCTCTTGTTGCTTCAGGATTCCCTTACGCAAACAATAGTAGTATTTTAGCATTCCGTCCAAGAACAAATGGAGTTGATCCTAATATTACTCCTGAGTTTGTAACTTCAAATGAAGCAGGTTTTCAAGCAGGTTTATTTAATAATAGAATTACTCTTGATGGGTCATATTATATTAATAATACAGATAAACTTATTACAAATGCTACAACTTCAACTCCATCAGGTTTACAAACTTTGTTAAGCAACACTGGTAAATTGGAGAATAAAGGTTATGAATTCAATCTTGGTTTAACTCCTTTCAAAAGTGAGAATGGCTTTAATTGGAATATTAAAGCTGGATTTACTCACTACAAAACTATTGTAAAAGAACTTTCTGCAGGTGTTGATGAAGTAAATTTACTTTCTTCTGCAAGTGTAGGTATTTTTGCAGTTGTAGGTGAAGAATACCCATTAATTAAAGGTACTACTTTTGCCACTGATAGCGATGGACATGTAATTGTAGGTGCTAATGGTGTCCCTCAAATTAATTCAACTTTTAAAAAATTAGGAAAAGCTAATCCAGATTATATTATTAACCTTTCTAATACATTTAGTTACAAAGGGATTTCGTTATCTGCAGTAGCTGATTACAGATCAGGACATAGTATCTATTCATCAACTTACAATTCAATGATGTTTGCAGGTTACACCCTTGATTCTGCAGAATTTGATAGATCTCAAGGTTATTTAATTCCTAATTCTGTTGTAAATACTAGTTTGCCATCAACTCCGGTTTATGCAACTAACACTACTGCAATTACACCTGCCAATTTAGCAACCTATTATTCAACACTTTCTAGTGTTGGACAAAATTCAATTGTTGATGCAGCTACTTTAAGAATTAGAGAAATTTCTCTTTCTTACACTATTCCTTCTAAGTTATTAAAAGATACAGGAATTGCATCTTTTAAATTTGGTATAAATGCTAGAAATCCTTTTACTATATTTTTAGATAATGGAAAAGGAATGAAAAATTTAGGATATACTGATCCAGAAGCTTCTGTTTCTGCAAATGGTATCCCTGGATATTCTAATGTAGGACAATATCCTACTACAAAAACATATGGTTTTAATTTGAATTTAACTTTTTAAAAATTTATTATGAAAAATATTAAATACGTATTAGTATTACTAATATTCGGTTTTTATTCGTGTAGTGATTATTTAGACATAAATGACAACCCGAATAATCTTCCTACTGATCAAGCTAAGCCAGATCAGTATTTGCCAGCGGCTCAAGTTGCATGTTATGGTGTACAAGCCGGAACCATGAATAGACTTGGTCTTCTTTTCTCTAATGCTACAGGTGGAAATGTGCAAACTTATGCTGCTCCATTTAGTTCAGAATTTAACTTTAATATTACAAGTAATTTTTATAGTGGTATATTTCAAAGTATATATTTAAATGTAAATACTTTCCAAAAAATTATTGATTTCCCAGATCCTTCTGGTCAATATATGGAGTATAAAGCTATAGCTAAAATTTGTAAAGCATATTATATGCAATATATTGTTGATTTATATGGTAATGCTCCTTACACAGAAGCATTCAAAGGAATTGACAATGTAACTCCTAAATATGAAGATGACCAATTAATATACAAACATCTTTTAACTGAGTTAGATGAAGCTCGAGCTTTAATTAACACTATTCAAAACAATGCTCCTACAAATCTTGAAAGTTCAGCAACAGCAGATATGATGTTAGGTGGAGATATGAGTAAATGGAATAAATTTGCTAATACTGTTGAATTAAAAATGCTTGTTAGAATGTCTAATAATACAGGAGCAGTTGCTTCTTGGAGAGATGCTCGTTTAAGCACTTTGTCAGCTGATTTTATATCTGAAGATGTTACTATCCAACCTGGTTATTCAGCTGCTAACAATTCTCAATTAAATCCATTTGTTTCTACTTTTGGATGGGATGCTGCTGGAAATGTAACTTCTAGAAACGTATATTGTATTTCTGGCCACTTAGCTAAATGTTTAAATGGATTAGCTGATATCAATTATGCGACTGCTGCCGATAGAGAAGTTGTAGCTGCTTCTGGTGTATTTTATCCACTTGTTGTAGATCCTAGACGTTATAATATATTTGCAAAATCTGCTGCTGGTTACCATAAAGGTGTAACTCAAGGAAGTACTTCGGTAGATGTATACAAACCAGGTGGAAGTTCCCTTGGACAACCAAGTAAATTTGCTCCTCTTTTCTTTAATCCATACAACAACATAGGTCTTGCTAATACAACAGCTTTACCAAATACCGGTACTGGAAATTTCCTTGATTCATCTAAAGGTTATGTTATGACACTTGCTGAAGCTAGTTTCTTGCAAGCAGAAGCCGCATTACTTGGATCTAATGGGGTAGGAACTTATTCTGCATTAAGTCTTAATGTTCAAACTTCTTACAATAGTGGTGTTACTAATTCCTTTTTAATTGATTTATTAACTCCTGGAAATGCAACAACTTATATTACTGCAATTTCTAGCAAACCAAATTTTGGTTATAATTCAGCTAATTCATTTGCTCAAAATTATAATGCTATTTTATACCAAAAATATGTAGCTTTATTAAATACAAATGCAATTGAGGCTTATATTAGTAATACAAAAACAAGTAAATATTCTGCAACACCAAATAGAGGATATCCTTTATTCCCAATGCCTTTAGGGGCGCCTGTTCAAAACAGACCATTGAGACTAATCTATCCAACATCTGAGTTTATTGCAAATTCTGCTAATGTTCCTAATATTTCATCTGCAAATATTTATGATGTTAATACATATTCTCCATTCTGGTTACAAGGAGATCCAGCTTTAGAGCAATAATATTTCCTATTTTTATATTTAAAGACCGCCTTTATGGCGGTCTTTTTTTTACCTACTATTTTATGATTTTCTTAATAAACATTTCCTTATTTTTGTTGCTTTAATTTTCTATGCGACTATTATATATATTATTTTTTTTTCTTTCTACTTTTTTTTCCTTTTCTCAAGATAAAGGAAATCAAGCCGCTACAACAAGTTTAGTAAAAACTCCAGAACAACGAGCTAAAGAACTAGCCCAAAAAGCTCAAATTACTTCCTATAAGATTATCTCTATTCAACGTGATACTATAATTTTAGATACTACTCTTTCTATAAAAAAAGAATACGATTACAATTATCTAAAGAAAGACATGTTCGGCACAATACCTTTTCCAAATGAAGGTCAAACCTACACTACTCTCAATTTTGGTTTAAATAAGTTTTCACCTTTTCCAGAATTTGGTTTTAAAGCCAAGCATAGGAATTATCTGGAAGTTGAGGATATAAAATACTATTCAGTTGCAACTCCATTAACCGAACTCTATTTTAAAACCGTTATGGAACAAGGGCAAAGTGTAGATGCTTTAATCACTCTTAATACTGCAAAAAATTTAAATTTTTCTATTGCTTTTAGAGGTTTACGTTCCCTTGGTAAATATATCAACCAGTTATCTAGTAATGGCAACTTCCGTTTTACGGCAAGTTATTTCACCCTAGACAAAAGATATGCTTTTAATTTTCATTACACGGGACAAGATTTATTAAATGGTGAAAATGGCGGTCTAACCCAACCTGAATATTTTGAAGATAACGACCCCCTTTATACCAATAGACCACGTCTACAAGTCTATCTTACCGATGCTAAATCTTTTTTAAAAGGGAAAAGGTACTTTGTTGACCAAACTTTTCGAATTAATGTGAAGGACAATAAAAATAATATTTACATAGCGAACCAATTAAATTATGAAACTAAATTTTTCGAATTTAATCAGGTTACATTAAATTCAACCATAGGAACTCTTGGAGCTACTTTTAATAGGTTTGGATTAGCATCTACAAATGCTAATATTAACGATCAAACATCTTACGATAAATTTTACAATAAATTTGGAACTGTTTACGAAAACAAAACTCTTGGAAAATTCCAGTTTTTTATTGAAAATTTTATTTATAAAAATAGTAATGGCTCCGAAAAAACTATTGGCTCTAATTTCGTGCCAAGTCAAATCCAAGCAGTTGTTACTACTGTTGGCGGGCAATACGATTACCGAAAAAAAAATATAAACGGCACAGTAATTCTATCTAATTCAGTTTCTACTCAGCCTCTTCGTAATCTTGATGCAACTTTAACATACACAATTAACCCAAAAAACAACCTCTCTTTTCAATACCAAAATATTAGTAAGTTACCCAATAACAATTATATTTTAACCCAAAGTTCTTACAATAGTTACAATTGGTACAACAGTTTCAAAAACGAAAAAATAAATAATTTAACTGTAAATGCAACAACCCAATGGGGTAATGCTTCCCTGCAGTTGACCAATCTAGATGACCATTTATATTTTCAAGATACTATTAATCAGTTCAATTTACAGTTGGTCACTCCCCACCAATACTCTAGAACTATAAATTATTTTTCATTTAAATTAGCGCGCGAATTCAAGTATAAAAAATGGGCCTTAGACAACACATTTTTATTCCAACAAGTTTCTCAAAAAGAGACAATTCTTAACGTTCCAAAATTAACCTTACGAAATACAATCTATTTTTCTGATTATGTTTTTAAACGAGCTATGTTTTTACAAACCGGAATAACAATTAATTATTTTACAAAATATTACGCCGACGACTACAATCCAATCTTAGGAGAATTTTTTGTTCAAAAAGAAAAACAAATTGGTAATTTCCCAATGTTAGATTTCTTTGTAAATGCTCGTGTTAAACAAACCCGAATTTATCTTAAAGCAGAACATTTTAACTCCGCCATGACCGGTAACAAGTTTTACTCGGCACCCAACCTGCCTTACCATGATTTTTTGGTTCGATTTGGCTTAGTATGGAATTTCTTCCAATAATTTTTCTTTGAAACGTAAACTTTAGGCATTTTAGTACATGCAATTCCTGCTGTCCGTTCTATCTTTTTCTTTAACAAGAAAAAGGATGCCACTTCCATCAGGGTTAAGCTGCAGGCTATTAGAATGAAATCAGTAGTTTGCCAGACTATTTATTTATCAATATCTTTGCAATCACAAACAAACAAAAATGAATTATTCTGAAAATATATTAGGTACTATTGGAAATACACCTTTAGTTAAACTAAACAAAGTGGTTGAAGGGATCGATGCTTTAGTACTTGCAAAAGTGGAAACCTTTAATCCTGGAAACTCTACCAAAGACCGCATGGCACTAAAAATGGTCGAGGATGCCGAAGCCGACGGACGCTTAAAACCTGGAGGAACAATTATTGAAGGAACCTCTGGTAACACTGGTATGGGATTAGCACTTGCGGCAATAGTAAAAGGATACAAATGCGTGTTCGTAATTACCGACAAACAATCCAAAGAAAAAATGGATATTCTTCGTGCTGTTGGAGCAAAAGTTATTGTGTGTCCTACTGATGTTGAACCTACAGATCCACGTTCGTATTATTCAGTTTCAAAAAGACTGGGAACAGAAATTCCAAACTCCTGGTATGTAAATCAATATGATAATCCAAGTAATGCATTAGCACACTACCAGCAAACTGGTCCGGAAATTTGGGAACAAACAGATGGAAAAATCACTCATTTTGTAGTAGGAGTGGGAACTGGAGGAACAATCTCTGGAATTGGTAAATATTTAAAAGAAAAAAATCCAAAAATTAAAATTTGGGGAATAGACACCTATGGGTCAGTTTTTAAAAAATACCATGAAACTGGAATTTTTGATGAAAACGAAATCTACCCCTACATTACAGAAGGAATTGGTGAAGACATCCTTCCAGAAAATGTAGATTTTTCCATAATTGATGGTTTTTCTAAAGTTACCGATAAAGATGCTGCGGTTTATACACGAAAAATTGCTTTAGAAGAAGGTATATTTGTTGGAAACTCTGCAGGTTCTTGCGTTAAAGGATTGCACCAATTAAAAGAACATTTCAAGAAAGATGACGTGGTAGTAGTTTTATTTCACGATTCAGGAAGTCGTTATGTGGGTAAAATGTTCAATGACGATTGGATGCGCGAAAGAGGATTTTTAGACGAAGAAATGACCAAAGCCGAAGATGTAATTAGAGACCATCTAGAAAAACCATTAGTAATTGTGAGAACTGAAGAGTTGGTATCGCATGCAATTGAACGCATGCGTAAATACAAAATCTCACAAATCCCAGTAATTGATATTACAGGATTTGTCGGTTCGGTAGACGAATCAGATCTTTTTCAAAGTTATGTTTCTGATAAAAATGTAGCCGATAAACCAATTAGAGAAATAATGGGCAAACCCTACCCTATAGTAAAAATTGGCACTCCAATTGAAGAAGTTTCTAAATTATTCACTAAAGAAAACCAAGCGGTTCTAGTAGATTTAGAAAATGGAAAACACCACATCATCACCAAATACGATATTATTGGTTCCATAAAATAACACTTAAACCTACAATGCAAATTGTAGGTTTTTTTTATGAGCCTTATTTAAAATCTTTTTAATTCGTATAATCTGTGGCGAAATTCAAAAAACGTTTGATAAATCTAATATATCAAATACTTCTTTCGCATTTCTTTAAAATCCTTCAGACCTTTCTCCCAAGATTTTCTAATTTCAATTTCCGAAATGCCATTTTCAATTTGTAGTTGCAATTTTTTGGTTCCCGCCAATTTGATAAAGAAATCGTTAAAGAATTTCGATTTATCGGAAGTAGAATTGTAAGCTTTAATAAGCCATTTCAATTCCAATCGATTCACTTTTGCAATTGCAGTTAAATCTTCACCATAACATAGTTGGTCTTTATAAATAGGCTCTTTTGCCCCAAAATTTGGAATTGGCGTAAAACTAAAATCACTTTTAGGCAAAAAAGGAGAACCATAAATTTGAAACTGTTTCTCAGTTCCCCGACCTACACTTACGCTCGTCCCTTCAAACAAACACAAACTTGGGTATAAATTTACAGCTTGGTCGTTTGGTAAATTAGGCGATGGTTTTACCAGCAAACTATAAGCCATTTCTCGTTTATAATTCAAACAAGGAATCACTTTCAATTCACATTGAACGCCATCTTTCAACCATTTTTCACCATTAATCATTTGTGCATATTCGCCAATGGTCATTCCGTGTAACAAAGGGATAGTATGCATTCCAACAAAACTTGTAAGTTCTTTTTCTAAAATTGGGCCATCTACAATAGCCCCATTCGGGTTAGGCCTGTCTAACACAATTAGTGATATATTATTTTCCGCACAAGCTTCCATAATATAGTGTAACGAAGATATATAAGTGTAAAATCGTGCGCCAACATCTTGGATATCAAAAACCATAATGTCAATTCCTTTCAGTTGTTCTGGTTTCGGTTTTTTGTTATTCCCATAGAGCGAAATAATTGACAATCCAGTTTTAGTGTCTTTTCCATCAACAACATGTTCACCAGCATCTGCGGTACCCCGAAACCCATGCTCTGGAGCAAATATTTTTTGAATATTGATTTTTTGACTAACTAAATTATCAACCATAGATGTAATTATGTTAGTTACTTTGGTTCTTGGTTCTTGTCTTGGATCCTGAACATAAACAGTTTCTAATATCTGACTTGATATTATTCCTGTTTGATTAGTTACAATTCCAATTTTTTTATCTATTAACAAGGGTAAATAAATTTCATATTGTTCCGCTCCTGTTTTAATTGCTTCTAGTTTAGCATTCGTCTTCGCTTCGCCTCCCTCTCCTTTGGAGAGGGCCGGGGTGAAGTTTTTTACAATCCCATCATTAATATTTCCTACTTGTTTAGCAATCCTTGCATCTTCGTCTACCTCTCCTTTGGAGAGGGCCGGGGTGAGGTTTCTAGAATTCCCACAAGAAACCAAACTAAACAATAGCCCAAGCAACAACATGCGACAATTAATCCTATATTTCATAAAAATATTTTTTAATCTGTGAAAATCTCTTTAATCTATGGCCAAAAACTTTATGTATCTTTGATGCAAATACATAACATTTGAATCTAGAACATTTCATAGCCAAACGACTCATTACTGCTAAAGACCATAAAAGTAGTATATCTGCACCAATTATAAAAATTGCTATATCGGCAATTGCATTGGGAATGATTATGATGATTGTCTCCGTCGCTACCGGAATTGGGCTACAACAAAAGATTCGTCAAAAAGTTGCTGCATTTAATGGACATATCATTATTAGCAATTTCAACGGTAACGAGTCCGATGTTAGTACCGAACCAATTTCTACAAATCAAAAGTTCTATCCAAAATTCAAAAACATACTAGGAATAAGTCATGTCCAAGCCGTTGCTACCAAAATAGGTATTATTAGAACTCCAACTGATTTCGAAGGAATTGTTTATAAAGGAGTTGGCAAAGATTTCAATTGGGATAACATTAATGAGTATTTAATTTCAGGTAATATCCCTAATTTAAAGTCACAACTAAACAATGAAATAGTGATTTCTCAATGCCTTGCAAATCGTCTAAACCTAAAACTCGGTGATGATTTCAATACCTTCTTTCTGAAACAAAGAGGAAATGGCCTTCCCAACAGCCGCCGATTAAAAATTATCGGAATCTACAATTCCGGACTTCAAGAATTTGATTCCTCCTATATTATTGGCGATATCCGACACATTCAAAAAATGAACAAATGGAATTCTAATCAAATAGGTTCCTTCGAAGTTTTCATAGACGATTTCAGTCAAATAAAACAAAAAGGTGAAGAAGTTTATAACGAAACCTCCTCAATACTCAACACTCAAACCATAGAAGAAAAATTTGCTTACATTTTTGATTGGTTAAAACTCTTCGATTTCAATATTCTAGTCATATTAATAATCATGATAATCGTTTCTACTATCAATATGGTGGTCGCTTTATTAGTTCTGATTCTAGAAAGAACCCAAATGATCGGAATCCTAAAATCTATGGGTGCCAACAATTGGACCATCCGAAAAATATTCCTTTACAACGCCTTTTATCTGATTGTTCGTGGTCTATTCTGGGGAAATTTCATCGGTATCGGCTTTTTAGTAATACAAAAATACTTTGGTATCATAAAATTACCACCCGAAAACTACTACGTAACCGTCGCTCCAGTCGATATCAATCTACTTTACATACTAGCATTAAATATCGGCACGGTAGCCATCTGTTTGGTAGTGCTATTAATTCCGTCCTACATAATCACCAAAATATCTCCTGCCAAAACAATCCGTTTCGACTAATTCTGGAGAGAAACACTTGGCATTTTAGCAGCAGTAATCCCAGACTTTCGTTTAAATCTGCCACTGCGAGGAACGGAACAATCTTATGATATAATAATTATCGCAAAGCCAGGATTTTCACTTCAAATAAAATTTATCGAACTACACTAAAAAATAATAGCATAGTGAGATAATCAGGGATATGTTTCCAACATTTAGAATGAATTTCATTATCAAAAAAAAGCCTACAATAATAGATTCTAAGTTTTATTTACCTCCTTTTTTTGAACTTTGAATTACTTTTTTTTTAAGTAACTCTAATTTCCAAATTTTATCAATTAATATTAATTCAAATAATTTTATTAAAAAGTTTGATATTTTAAAAAAAAAAATACTTTTTTAAATATAAAAAAAAATGTAACTTGTAGCCCTCAAATTATACCACTATGATTCAATCGACTCATTCTAAATTTAAAAATATATTTAGTATTTCTATTAAAACAAGTTTTATTCTTGTTTTGATTTTTACTTTATTTAGTAAAACGAATTTAAGCGCACAGTGTATCGGGCCCTATGCGCGTTTTGAGAGAATAAGTGCAGCGGGAGCTACGCCTCCGACTAGTTTTACTACTTCTTTTGTGACTTCAACTTTTACCAGTCCCGTATTCACTAATTCTGGCAGCACAGCAAGGTCTGGAGCCTTTTTTATGTTAAGTAGTAAACAGAATTCTTGGGTAAAAACACCCAGTATTAGTTACGCAAAAACTTTTTCATTTTATGTTAAAACCACTGCAACGGCTACTGGTGCTTTTTCTTTGTTAGTTGAATATTCTACAGATGGTTTTGTTACTCCAATAAATATTAACACCGTTGTTGGATATACACTTCCTGCAATTAATACTACTTATCAACTAGTGTCGGTTACTTTACCATCTAATACCTATCCAAATGTTCAATTTAGAATTACAGATACTACCGCTAGAACACCAACGGTAGGTGGTTCAACTGGTAATTTAGTTTTTGATGATTTTTCATGGGATACCTATAAAAGTGATGGAACACTGAGTAGTGGTTATCCAGAAAACACAGTTATAGCAGCTGTACAAACAGGTAATGGTACTTCTATAGCTAATTGCTCAGGAGGGATTATTAATGTTGATACAAATGCTATTTATAATTTTTATGATAATGGAGGAACAGATCAATATAATTTAAGTCAAACTAATCAAGTTACCTTTAAACCAACTGGCACTGGCTATACTGCTGGGGATAGGGTAAGAATTCAGTTTGTAAGTTATACAGGCGCTGCCTCAGACAAGATTGAGGTTTGGGATGATAATGGAACAAGCCTTACTGCAGCTACTAATCTTTTATCGCACACACTTACATCGATACCAGCTGTAACAACCTATATTTCTTCAATTTCTTCTGATGGTTCAATAACTATAAAATTTACTTCAGATGCCGCAACTAACGCAGCTGGTTTTAACATCAAGGTAGATTGTGTTCGTTGTCCAACTCCAACCGATTTAACTACAACGCTTGTTGGTGTTTCAAGTGCTTCTTTAACATGGACCGCTACAAGTGCTGCTAATTATGATGTTTATTACAGTACAAGTAGTATTCCTCCTACAGGAACAACAGTACCTACAGTTTCCAATATTACAACCAATTCCTATTCTATTTCAAGTTTAGCTTCAGGAACTTACTATGTTTGGGTACGCTCAAAATGCGGTTCCTCTCCAGATAGTTATAGTTCTTGGTCTTCCAATATAAATTTTACTACCACTACTTGTACGTTTGTTTTATCTTCTTCCCCGTCTAGTACGGTTCAAAATTTATGTCAAAACGCTACAAACGCTACTGTTTTAAGTGCATCTGCATCTGGAGGTACAGTTAGTGCCTACCAATGGTATAGTAATACAACAGCTTCTATAACTGGAGGTTTAGCAGTTGGGACAAATAGTTCTAACTTTACTCCGCTTACCACAACAACAGGCACATTATTTTACTATTGTGTAATTACGAGTACTTTAGGTTGTTCTGTAACATCTACTATTTCTGGAGCTGTAATTGTAACTGCTCCATCAGCTGTTCCTTCTGCAACAGTTGCAACACTACCAACAACTTCCTCTTTTACGGCAAACTGGAATGCAATTGCAGGGGTCACTTCATTTTTTCTTGATGTTTCCACAAACAGTAACTTTACATCTTTTGTAACTGGCTATAACAACTTGGCTGTTGGCAATGTTGTAACTTATCCTATTACAGGCTTAAGTGCTGGTACAACCTATTATTATAGAGTTCTTACTAATAGCAATTCTTGCGGTAGTTCTTATTCAAATGTAATTTCTCAAACAACGGTTAGTGTAACTTATTGTATTCCAAATACACCGCCAAATGTTACTTCTTTTGTAAATAGTTTTTCAACTTCTGCAGGGATTACAAACATTACAAATAATTTAACAGGATTTACACCAGGTGGTTATGCAAATTACACCACCCAATCGTGTTCACAATTCCCATCTTCTTTGGTTAATTATTCTATTACTAGCCGAAGAACAGATTCAACCGATCAAACTTTTTTCTATTATATTTGGATTGATTGGAATCAAGATGGAGACTTCGCAGATGTTGGGGAAACTATTTTAGCTACAACTACTTTTCTTCCTGGGCCGTTCACAGGAGCATTTGCAATTCCTAACGGACAAACATCGGGTAATTACAGAATGCGTGTTTCCACAAGCTGGGTAGGAACAAATACTCCTTGTACTTTGTCAAATCTTGCAGAAACGGAAGATTATACTCTTGTAGTAGTTCCAGTTCCTCCTTGTGTTCCAAGCACACCATCGGCATTAACAACTGCAAGTGTTACAGGTACAAGTGCAATAATTACATGGACAGATCCTGCTTTAACTCCAAACAGTATTTATAATTATTTTATTAGTTTATCACCGATTGCACCACCAGTAGGTGCAACCCCTACAGGAACAGTTACTGGAGTTAATTCAGTTGCATTAACTGGTTTAACTGTAAATGGAAATTATTATTTTTGGGTTCGTTCCAATTGTGGAACTCCAAATCCATGGGTAGGCCCCGGAAATTTCATAACAATTCCTCAAGATATAGTTAACATGGCAAATGGTAATTTCACTTCTTGTAATGTAAGATTCTATGATAGTGCTGGACCATTAAACAGTTATATTGATAATGAAATTTACACTTATACTTTTTATCCTTCAACCCCAAACTCAAAATTGAAAGTTGTTTTTAATTCTTTTAGAACGGAAAACAATTATGATGGATTATCAATATACAACGGAAACAGTACAACTGCACCTCTTATTTCTTCAGGTTTGCCAGCAGGAATTAATGTTACAACTTGTCCTGCAGGTTCCTTTTATGGAACCAATTCTCCAGGTACAATAATTTCAACTGCTACCGATGGATCGTTGACTTTTAAATATACAACAGATATTTCAGTTACTTATGCAGGATGGGATGCAATAATTAGCTGTGTAACAGTTCCTAAAATAACAAGTTTTACTCCCACAAGTGCTTGTGTTGGAGCTACTCCAACAGTAACAATATTAGGAAGTAATTTTACAAATGCTACCTCAGTAAAATTTAATGGAGTTAATGCAGTGCCATTTACGATAAATTCAAGTACCTCTATTACAGTAACTTTGCCAGCTTTAGCAACTACTGGATTTATTACAGTTTCCAATGCGCAAGCTACTGGAACAAGTTCTACACTATTTACAGTAAACCCAATTCCAAGTATTCCTAATGCAGGTAGTTCACAAACAATTTGCTCCGGGGCCTCAGCTACTTTAGGTGGTTCAGCTTTAGGATTTCCAACTACAGTAATTAGTCAAGATTTTAATACTGGTGCTTGGCCGTCAACTTGGACAAGAACATTAAACGGTGGGCGAAGTCCAGGAGATTTCCGTACAACTTTTGAGGCTGCATCAGCAGGAAACACATGGGTAGGTGCAGGTTATTCAGGATATAGTAGTTATTTTTATTCTAACCTTATAGGAAGTGGGGTTAGTGGTGATATGATTTCTCCTATTATGGATTTAACATCTTATTCTAATGCTTCATTAACTTTTTGGATATTCAACTCAACGGGTACTGATAATTTAAAAGTTTATGCTAATAATAATGGTGGCACATTTAATCAAATAGGAACTACTTATACTAATTATGGCTCTTGGAATCAAATAACGATAAATTTAAATAGTTATGTAGGTACTGGTTTTAATAACGTAAGAATAAAGTTTACAGGAACTAGTGATGGAGTTGGTTCATCTGATATTGGAGTAGATGACATTGTTATTACAGGATATACAAATCCTATTCTTAGTTGGTCACCTACAACCGGATTGAGTGCGAACAATGTTTTGAATCCAAATGCAAGTCCAACAGTACAAACAAGCTATACATTGACATCAACCTTTGGAAATGGTTGTTCCTCTACAAGCCCACCTGTAACAATTTCTGTTCTACCAAGACCAACAATTGCTCTTTCTTCTGCTTCTGCTTCTACAACTCTTTGTTTCAGTACAAACGATCAAACGGTACAATTTCCCTATACTGCTATTTCGCAAAATCCGATAGCTTACAGTACTACTTCTAATGATTTACCTCTAGGATTTATACCCGTTGATCAAGAGTCGTTACTTCCATCCACAATTTCAATTACCATACCTGCAAATACCCCTGGAGGAACCTATACTGGTAATTTAATAGTTATTAATACGGATGGTTGTGAAAGTGTACCTTTCAATTTTACTATAATAATAAAGCCTAAATTATCTATAACGACTGCTCCATCTGTACAATCAATTTGTGGAAGTTCCTCTCAAATAATACGTCCTTTAGTATATACTGCCACAACTGGAAATCCAGATACTTACAGCATTACCTGGAATACAACTCCAGTAAATAATTTTATTTCTTTTACTAATGCCCCTTTAGTTTCAAGCCCAATTAATATTACCATTCCTGGTGGAACTATGGGGGGGGTGTATACTGGATTTGTTACAGTTCAAAATAATGGTTGCGAAAGTTCAAGTGCACCATTTACAGTCACAATAAATCAACAACCAACTATTAATTTAGATGCGTCAGCTGCTTCAGTTTGTTATAGCAGCACTACTCAAACTTCCTCCTTAAATTTTAGTAATACAATAGGATCTCCAGATAAATATAAAATTAATTGGGACGCAACATCTATAGCTGCAGGATTTAGTAATGTAGCATTTCCAACGCCACCTACAACAAATCTAACAAATCCAATTATAATTAATGTTCCAGGGGGGGTGAGTGGTAGTTATACTGGAATCTTAACGTTAGCAAATTCAGCATGTTATAGTTCTCCACTACAATTTACAATAAACACTGGAAAGTTATGGAAAGGAATTACTTCCTCAGATTGGGCAACAGATTCCAACTGGACCCCTTTTGGAGTTCCAACACTTGCAGATTGTGTGACCATCTCCTCTGGCGCGCCTAACAGTCCTATTATTAATGCAAATGCGTTTTCAAATAATTTAATAATTAATACCGGCGCAACATTAACTGTAAATTCCGGTTTCACCCTTAAAGTTATAGAAGTGGTTAAAAATTATGGAACTCTAACTTTTATGGATGGTTCAAGTTTACTACAACCTAATGATATTTCTAATGGATTGGGTATTTATAATGGTGGAAATATAGGTAATATTACCTACAATAGAATAACCAAGCCAATAAATAGATACGATTATAATTATTGGTCAACTCCAGTAAGTCCTCAAACTTTATTTAATCTGTCCCCACTTACATTGGATGATAAATACTTTTATTATGACACCATTTTAGATAATTGGGCAAATATTAATAAAAGTAATACAATGACTCCAGGAAAAGGATACATAATTAGAGGTCCACAAACGTATAGCTTAACATTAAGACAAACTTTTACAGGCGTCTTTAATGGTGTTCCTAACAATGGTACAATTAATACGCCGATAACTTCCAATAAATATAATCTTATTGGGAATCCTTATCCAAGTTCAATTAATGCCGATTTATTTTTATCGAATACATCGAATTCATTAAGCGTTGAAGGCACTATTTATTTATGGACGCACAATACTCCAGTTACTAATCTTCAATACAACTCTAATGATTATGCCGTTTATAATTATTTGGGTGGAACAGGAACTATTTCAGCACCATCAAATGGTTTTAATACAAGTATCCCAAATGGCAAAATAGCGTCAGGAGAATCGTTTTTTATTAAAGGAATAAATACTGGAGGAGCGGCTACTTTTTTAAACTCAATGCGTTTATCCAACAATAATGATCAGTTTTTTAAAAATAACTCTATTACAACTAACACAAATCTAGAAGAAAAAAATAGAATTTGGATTGGAGTAAAAGATGCTCAAGGAGGTTACAAACAATTACTTCTAGGGTATTCTTCAGCAGCAACTTTGGGGTTAGATAGAGGATATGACGGTGAGTTGTTTGCTAAAACTCCAGTTTGCTTATATACCTTGTCAGGAATCACACCTCTTTCCATTCAAGGCCGACCGATGCCATTCCAAAATTCTGATAAAGTGTCTGTAGGATTTCATACTGATAATGCCGGAACTTTTACTATTAGTTTAGATGATTTCGATGGCTTTTTTACAGATCAGGATATTTATTTGGAAGATAAATTATTAAACATTACACAGAACTTAAAAACTAGCAACTATAGTTTTATTTCGAATTCAGGAACTTTTGAAGATCGTTTTATCTTGAAATATACTAATTCTGCTTTGAATACTAATTCTAATTTGCTATCCGAAGAATCGGTTATTGTTTATAAAAATAATCAAAATATAATGATAAGTGCCAATAACACAATTATTAAATCGATTGAAATTTATGATATTAGAGGGCGAGAACTTTTTCAAGAAAAGGATATTAATTTGTCTCAATTTGAAGTAGCAAATTTTATTTCCTCACAACAAGTAGTTCTTGTAAAAGTAACTTCAGAAGATGGAAGAATTATTACTAAGAAAATTATTTATTAATCATTTAAGTTTTAATTTTTAAAAAAACTCGTTTAGAAATTCTAAACGAGTTTTTTTTATAGTGTAAATGTTAAAGTGCAATGGGAAGCCTTTCAATAAACAATAATAGAAGAGCTGGAGCGTTTTATAAAATCAAAAAATATTTATGTCAAAAGTTTATTCCTGTCTTTTAGTAATTTTTATTTGCTCCTTATCTTATTCTCAAAATGTAGTTTCCATAAAAGGTAAAGTAGTAGAAGAGACCTCCAAAACTGCAATTCAATCGGCTACGGTTTATCTTTCTAATGTAAAAGATTCTACAGTGGTAGATTATACAATTACTGATAAATACGGGAAATTTGAATTCAAAATAAAAAAAATAAAGCAACCTTTATTTCTAAAAGTTTCCTTTATATCCTATCAAGATTTTCAATTGCCATTGAAAAGCATTGAGACCGATAAAGATTTTGGAACCCTAGAATTAAAAGATGCTATGAAATCATTAAACGAAGTAGTCGTTAAAGGTCAAGCACCTCCAATTCGAATTAAAAAAGACACCTTAGAATTTAATGTTTCCTCTTTTAAAGTGCGTCCAGATGCCAATGTAGAAACATTATTAAAACAATTACCCGGTGTTGAAATTGATGCCGATGGAAAAATTACGGTAAACGGAAAAGAAGTTAACCAAATAGTAGTAAATGGTAAACCATTTTTTGATAAAGATGGTAAAGTTGCTCTGCAAAACCTCCCTTCGGATATTGTAAATAAAGTGCAAATTACGGATACCAAAACCAAAAAAGAAGAAAAAACAGGTGCGGCTGCAAGTTCTAATTCGGCAAGTATTAACCTAACTATAGATGAAGAAAAAAACAAAGGTGTTTTCGGAAAAGTAATGGGTGGAAAAGGTTCCGATGGGCGTTATGAAAGCAGTGCTCTCATAAACTATTTTAAAAATAAAAGGAAAATTAGTGTTCTTGCTTCTTCCAATAACATCAATTCTATTGGATTTTCAATGGATGAAGTTTTTGATAATATGGGTGGTGGTCGAAACGGTAGCGTTTGGATGAACGATAACGGTTCTTTTGGTATCAACGGACGACGTTATGGTGGAGGAATCGGTATTACACAATCTAACTTAGTAGGTATTAATTATTCGGATGAATGGACTAAAAACACCGAATCTTCTTTGAGTTATTTCTATTCGGGAGCCAATACCAAAAATGATAATAAAACCAGTCAAATTAACTTCTTACCTTCTGGAAATTTCACTACTAACTCCAATTCCAGTTCCAATGAAGACCGATATACGCACAATGTAAGTTCCGTATTTGAATATAAATTAGATTCGTTAACTTCTATCGTGATTGAGCCTAATTTTACCAAATCGAATTCTAAAAATAAAAATTTAGTAGTTCAATCTTCTTTTGATGTTACTAATGAGATGCTAAATTCTAGCACCTCAAATACCAATAATGAGAACGACTCCAATACGTTTAATAA
>Ga0114971_10000969_pt1 | contig 19644 bp, 20 predicted proteins | sample M_140625_MF_Meta_FD_87320 | JGI IMG/M metagenome (GOLD analysis project Ga0114971, IMG submission 87320) | Freshwater microbial communities from Lake Montjoie, Canada to study carbon cycling - M_140625_MF_MetaG | ecosystem: Environmental > Aquatic > Freshwater > Lake | place: Lake Montjoie...
GAGGCCTTAACGAGCAAGGGCGTGGAGCTGGCCACGGTGACGTTGCATGTGGGGCTGGGCACCTTCCGCCCCCTGGAGCAGGAGGACCTCAGCACGCTGGCGCTGCACAGGGAATGGGTGGAGCTGAGTCCCCGGTTGGTGGAGGCGGTGGAGGCCTGCCGGCGACGGGGCGGCAGGGTGCTGGCGGTGGGGACCACCACGGTGCGGAGCCTGGAGGGGGTGGCGGCCCTGCATGGCGGCCGGCTGCAGCCCTACGCCGGGCCGGTGCAGCTGGTGATTCAGCCTGGGTTTCGGTTTGCGGTGGTGCAGGGTTTACTCACCAACTTCCATCTGCCCAAGAGCTCGCTGCTGCTGCTGGTAAGCGCCCTGATCGGTCGCGAGCGGCTGCTGGCGCTCTATGCCTTGGCGATTGAGGAGCAGTATCGGTTCTATTCTTATGGCGATGCGCTCTGGATCGGCCCTGAGGCTGTGGTGAAGGGGGATTGAAGGGGCGGGGGCCAGGTCAGCGCGGGCTTGATGCAATCAGTTGAGGGATCGGTTCATCGGGGGACATCAACAAGGATGAGAAGGGTGGCCTTAAGGCGTTCACCGTAAATCGTTATGATCATAGTAGTGGAATATGGTCGTCGCCAAAAAATGGCTGTTTCGACCTAAGCGTCTTGTTTGAGTTTACTACGCTGGGGATTCCTGTTGACGGGGTCGAAGCTGGTGGAACTAACGTCATCAGAGTCCAAGGAGGACTCGGTGGAGTTGACCGGAAGAATGACTTCTAAAGATTCCTTCCATGGCCCGTTTCAGGAATCAGTTGCTGGCGTTCGAGTTCCTGAACCTTCAGTACGATGAAGATCTCATAAATGCTTTGGAGCAAGGCGTAAGTGAAACCGGGATTGCCATCTAAAAAGCCCCGCTTGAGGAAGTAGAGAAGAACAAATTTGAGCAGGGGTCGGCCGGGGAGGCGGTAGAAGAGCTCTTTCTGATGAAAACGCCTGTTATTGAAATCTTTTTCCAGAAAAGCGGCCTTGAGGCTGAAGGGTTCGCCGGTGCGGCGATTGTCAATGATCTGCTGGGCTTCAAAAGTGCTGTAGTTGTTATGGCGATTGATCCAGTGGCTGATGCCCTTGGAAAATGGGTAATGGTCGAGATAGGCCTTGAGGTCGCCCACGGGACCATCCACGACAGTGATCGGATTGATCAGTCGCTCGTAGTGGACAAATTCAGGCCTAAAGAAGCGAATGTACCAAGGTGACGTTTGCACATGGCGCAGATGTCGTCCCTGGAAGAAGTCGCGTCGTTGAATGCGGTAGGCCACGGTGTCGCTAAGCGGTGCTCTAGCGATGGCTTGCAGTTCCCGTGTGGCTTCTTGTGTCAGGCGTTCATCGGCATCAATGACAAAAAGCCAAGGATATTTATACTGAATTTCATGGATACCCCAGGTGCGATGGAGAGCTTCATTGCCTCCATAGGCAAGAGCTGGATTCTGCGAAGGACGTTCTATAACCTTCGCCCCTAATGATTGGGCAATGGCTTTGGTTCCATCTGTGCTGTACGAATCGTAGACAACGATGTCGTCGCTCCAGGAGACTGATTTTAGACAGGCGGGGAGATCCTGCTCTTCATTTTTTGTGAGAATAATAATTGAAATCATTATTGCGAGGTTTTGTATTGTATTTTGTTGAAAATTTAAGTAAATGCGGAGACTCGTGATTGAGCTGTACTGTCATCGTGTATTTGGAGGTGCTTATTGATTCTGGTTTGGGGTGTTTAGCTCAGGGACGAGTGATTTTCAGTGTTGTTTCGGCAAGTCTTAGCGCTAACATCATGAGTGTGAGAGTCGGGTTTGAGCTGCCACCAGTTGGAAAGACAGAGCAGCTAGCAACGAAGAGATTGTCGATGCCATGGACTTTTAGGTTGTTGTCTACAACGCCTTGTGAGGGGCTGGTCGCCATACGAGTGCCACCCATTAAGTGATAGATGTCACTTGTTCTTTCCTCCCATCCACTATTCGGCTCAAATGTTTCATGCCACTCAATAGGGCCCAATTTCCATGCTTTCCACTGAAGGTCAAAAAGGGATCGATAGCCGGCAAATGCTTGGCGCTCTTTTTCGCCCCAGTTCCAATCCACGATAGCTTTCGGCATTCCTAGGGCATCAGGGGTTAATGAAAGACGAATTCGGCTCTCAGGATTGGGCTGCTGTTCAGTGTCAATGTAAAGGGCTAAGGAAGCATTTGAGGGACACCAGCGACGGCGGCGAACAGTTGCTTTCCAGGCGAGGTAGAGAAGGTTGAGGCTTTCTGTTGGGAGCTTCTCGATGTAGGGGGCAGGTAAGGATGAGGGTCTATCCGCATTGCTCTGGCGGGCTTGGAGTTGTTGCCGTAGCCAAGCAAAGCCTGAAGTGTCTGGGGCTTCAAACACTAAATGGCCCATGACATTTAGGCAGCCTTGGCGTTCCTGCCATGCTGCAGTGGATTCAATCTTTGCGGAGTGACGCGTGCTGCCAATAAACCAAGGTGCAAAGCGCTGCAGAAAGCCGCGTCGAGGGAGTGGAAGCAAGGTGGCTGCTTTCACCGATAGGTGATCGTGAAACCAGCGGCCAAGCTGATCTGCATGATTCCCAACTCCTTCCAGATGCACATCGCGAGAAGCCAGCAGCAAGCGGATCGTTTCGATAGTTCCGGCGGCGATTACTACCTGCCGGCCTGTGAAGCTGAAGCTCCCACCGTTTAGGGTGCGCACTTTCAGAGATTGGACATGACGTCCGTCGCTGTGGAGCTCTAGGCAGGTTACAGAAGCATGAAGAAAGACTCTCGTGTTGGGATCAGCCTCACAGCGGCGGCCGAGGGATGGGGCTACGTTGCGGCTGGCAAACGGTGCCCACTTGGAGAAGCGCAGTTGAAGATCTGGGTTGCTGAGCTCCGGTTTCGGGTCGGGCAGGCGATCAATCAGCTCTGCCTCGTATGGAGCATGGTTGGTGCCTAGTAATTCCTCACAGGTCCTCAGGTATGGGGTGAGGTCCGAGGCATTAATTGGCCATCCGCTCCCGTGCACATGGGGGCGGGCTTGGAAATCATGGGGAGAAAGAGGAAGCAGTTGTCCGCCCCAATGGGTTGAGGATCCTCCATAGATTCGGAATCGTCCTTTCGTGGTTCCGAGATGGGGAATACCTGCCATCTCAGAGGCATAGAGGGCTTGGCTTTCTAGTTCGAGACCAGCCCCGCCTGCTTCTAAAACATCCACCCTGCGGCCACTGCCTCTGAGGGCATCAGCAAGGACCAATCCAGCAATGCCACCACCGACAATGCAAATGTCGCTTTGGAATTCTTGGCCAGAAGGTAGTGAATGAAGATCAATTTTGCTCATTTTAGGCTTTTAATGTCAATACACTGGGTCGCCAAAATTCCTCGAGGGCGATGGCATCAGCGATATGCCAAGGTGGATTGTTAAGCAGAATCAGGGTTTTGGTAAGGCGGTCGGTATCGGTGCTGGAATAAAGCAACAGCTCAGATGGATATTTTGCCAATGCCGCGCCTAGGAGGGCGGCGCCTAGGGAAATACTATCGGCAAGATTAATGTTCATTCTGCCACTCCAGTAGCATTGGAGCTGGGGAACTGCTTCCAAGGCCTGTTTGATCTTTACCAGTGAGCGTCGGATGCGGCCGAAGCGTCCGAGCAGCCGTGAAGGCTCCGAGGAGAAGGCCTCGAGAGTTGGTTCCGGCTCAAACATATCGTCTTCCCACTGCACCAATCCGCCTGCAAGTGCGGGGCGTTCGGTCATTAGGCGCTCGCAATCGGGCCAGGCACCGGAGAGGCCATAGCCACCAATCAAACCTTTCTGCTGAAACTCTTTTAGGGTATGCTCTAGGTCCAGATCCAACAAGTCTCTTGGGTTGGGCTCATGCAATAGGAGGAGATCCACCGCGTCAACGCCCAGTTGGCTAAGGCTGGTTTCGAGACTTAGCCTGCAGTGAGTGGTACTGAAATTGCGGGGAACCAAGCCTCTTGAGTAGACACGGCGAACCACTGATCGCAAACCAGGAGCTGCGCGCAGCAATCGGCGCAAACCCCCCTGATGGCGTGCCGCTTCGTTTGGAGGTCTAGCATCGCCTAGGCCGAACTTGGTGGCTACGCTGATCTCGCCTGGATGGCGGCGCAACAGGTGGGACAGCTCACCTTCTGCTTGACCGAGGCCATAAAGTCTCGCCACATCGAAATGGCGGATACCGCCGTCAAAGGCGATGTCGAGCAAGCGTTGTCGTTGTTCCTTATCTGGAATCCGGAGCAAGCTGGCGCAACCGAAACTCAAGGCTGTGGTTGGTCGGCCACTTGGCAGGGTGACGAACTGAAGCATCAGCGGAAGGTGTACTCCGGTGGTTTACGGGGTTTGATGGGTTTGCAGGGATTCCCCGCACACACCATCCACGGTGGCTGGTCTCGCGTGACCACAGCACGGGCACCGATCACGGCACCCTCGCCGATTTTGACACCCGGAGCCAAAAAGGCCTCTGCGCAAATCCAGGCATTTGCGTCGATGTTGATCGGCTTGGTGAACAGTTGAAAGTTTTCGGATTCATGGTCGTGGCTACCCGTGCAGAGTTGGACTCCTTGTGACACAACCACGCGTTCTCCAATCCAAACAGGAGCCATCGAATAGCAATTGACGCGGCGACCAAGGGTAGAGTAGTCAGCCATCGATAGATTCCATGGTGCCCAGATTTCCACATTGTTGTAAATGAAGCAAGGGGATCCGATCCGAGCTCCAAACAGCCGAAGTAACCAACAACGCCAGCCGTGGAGAGGAGTCGGGCTGGGTCGAAACAGCAGCAGCCAGCAGATCTTCCAGAGCAGCCTTGTGATACGGTTGCGGCGGCTGAAGCTGGCGCCTTGAAAGGGATTGCTTTTGACGATAATCATTAGGATGGCAATTGTACCAGCTTGGCAAAGAGTGATTGGATGGAACTAGGGTATTGCTTTTTCAACTGTCTGAGGGGCGTGATGCATCGCCGCTCAGGGCTGATGAAAAGTCTTGTCCCGTATTCGGTGCTGGCTGGCGCAGTGCCATCGCCAGCAGTGTCGTACATCCTCGCTGCGTAGTTGATCGGATCCACTAAAATACAACGATGAGTGTGTTGCGCATAGATCCAGGCCACGCTCTCCACAGACGCCCCTGAAACTGCCCAGATCCCAGTGACTCCTATGGATCTGGACGAAAGAATAGGGCATGCAGAAGCCCAAGTCCTTCCGTCCCTGGAAGCCGGACCAGACCTCCTTGCTGCGTGGGGATAAGGGATTTGAGCCGCGCATGATGACGATGCTGTTGTTCCACTCCTACTGCGTGGGCATGGTCTCATCCCGCCTACCTGGCCGCAGGCCAGCGTGCCGGAGGCACTAGATCGAGCGGGCTTGCTACGAGGACCTGGCCTTCCGAGTGCTGACGGCCAACCAGCAGCCGGACCACAGCCGGATCAGTGAGTTCCGTCGCCGCAACCTCGATGTCCTCAAGGGTCTGTTCGTTCAGATCCTGCGCCTCTGGCAGAAGGCCGGGATGTTGAGCCTGGGTCATGTGGCGCTGGATGGCACGAAGCGAATGCTCTGGGCGGAGAAGGAACTGGAGAAGGGGATCAATGCCCTGATGCACCGGACCGAAATCCTGGATGCCCAGGAAGATAAGCGCTACGGCAAGGGGAAGCTGGGCAGCGATCTGCCCGATGAACTGCGGCGGCGTCAGGTCCGTCTGGCACGTACCCGACAGTCCCGCAAGGAGATGGACTAGGAGACTGCCGCAGCGACGGCGCGGCAGCGGCAGGCGGAGGGCGAGGAAGCAGGGCCACAGCGGCGGCTGCCCGCGAATCGGATGCTCCAACGTCTGAGCAGATCGAGCTGAACAGAAAGGCCTAGACAGCAGAAGCCAAGGCCAAGGCTGCCAGAGACAAGGCGATTGAGGCTGCCGAGAACACCGGTGTGGAGCCCCTGGATCTGGAGCCTCTGGCCGACGAGGCGATGCCCAGGAGAGGCCTGACCCGGAAGACTGATGGCACGCCAACCAGGAAGATCCAGCGCAACTTCACGGATCCCGACAGCCATCTCATGCAGTCAGGTGGGTCTTAGCTGAAGGGCTACAACTGCCAGGTGGCGGTGGACAGCGACCACCAGGTAATCGTGGCGGTTGGGGTCAGCAATCAGCCGCCGGATGTGATGTCGATGGATGCGGGCTCCTGGAGCGAGTACAACGCCAAGGCCCGCGTCGATTAAGGCATCGATGCCTACATCGCCACCGGGCGCCTGCCGCACGGGCCGCCACCGCCTTCGAAACGGGGGCCGTTGCCCAGAGATGCCGATGCCAGAACCCGCATGGCCCGCAAGCTGAGAAGCAAGAAGGGATCTGCGATCTACGCGAAGCGCAATGTGATCGTTGAGCCGGTGAACGGACAGATCAAGGAGGTCAGAGGTCTACGCCGCTTCCTGCTGCGGGGCTTGGAGAAGGTTGACGGCGAATGGCACCTGATCGCGGCCACGTACGACCTGCTCAAGTTGTTCCGATACCGGCTAACCCAGCAGCAGGCGCTCGTGGGGGCAACCGGATGAAGGGCTTTAGCCCTCGCGGCAGTAGCTAGGGCTGATCACTGAATTCGTCCGGCCGACAGACGGCGTTCGTTGTCTCAGCAGCCCTGCTGCGGCTTCTATCAGAAACGAACTCTAGAAGCGCTCTAAGGCTCTCATGTGGTTGGTAGAGCGGGCTTATAGATATGTCTACGCAATACACAATGATTCTCCTTGGCTCCACAATAACAATCATTGCATAGGGATAATTATCGATGGATTTGGTAGATAGTGGCTGTCTACAATTAATACTATTATCTAGCTCAACTGGATAATCTCAAGCCGTTCAAGCATGGGAACATTGCCGGCAACTTTAAGTTTAAATTTGACAGATAGAAGCCTGTGGTTAAACAGCAGGAAAAAAGGATACAGAAAGACTAATCTTGCAAGAAAAATGAGTGACTGCTTGCCACTGCTAAACAATAGCCATTGCCAGAATTAAGACAAAAATAAGTGAAGTAATTGAATTAAATTAGTTAAAAATAGAAATGGCCTGAAAGGATTAAAGAGAGATGATTCCCATCAATTCAGAAGAGAGGGGTGTACGATGAAGTTCCTCGGCAAAGTTTCGCGCAGAAGTCCTAAGTTGAAATAGTTCAACGGGAGATGTATACAAGTCCATTAAGACTTCGACAACACTTTGTAGTGATCCTCTTTTGAATAGACGACCATTAACTGAATCCTTGATATAATTTGGTTCAGGGCCCGAATGAAGTGCCATGTTAGAATGAACTACGGGACAAAGACCTAGGGCCATGTAATGTAATATACTAAGCCCTGCATCGCCGGGATAAATACCGATTGAGGCACCTTGAGAAATCTTTGCAATTTCCTGTTTGTACAGAGGACCATGGTAAACAATATGTTTATCTAAAGAGGAAGAAGAAAAGCCTATGACGTCCAGATGAATATAAATACCTTGAGAAGATAGAGATGAAATAGCTTCGAGAAGTAATGAAAAGTTAACTCCAGGCCTGTCTCTGCCAATAAAGATCATCCTAAGAGGAGTAAATTTGTCGAATTTAGGAGCCGGAATTAAGGTCAAGGATTGTAAAGATAGTGAAGATAGCGACTCAAATCTATTGCTCATTACAACAATTTTTTGATTTAAATAAAATGGGCCTTTCAGGCCAAGCTCTGAATAAGAGATATATTTTTTTGCAATCGTAATCCAGAACCAAGATATTAATTTATCGGATCTGCTGACAGAGGTTTTCTTGAATAAAGCTTGACCGTGGACATAAAGATTAACCCTTAAAAAAAATGCAGTAACTGCAATTGAGATAATGCCAAAATGGGTGGTATAGGCAGGCAAGAATACAATAAGCCGTTTTTTTTTACTGAAGTATAACTTCAGAAAAACAAAAACCCACTTTAAGGACAAAGGATTGACTAAATTAATGTGCTTGCAGGATGGGTGATTTGTCCTTAGGTTTGATAGAGAGACAACTTCAAGAAATGAGGACAACCCATTAACTACCTCAGCCCTGTAGTCATAAAGAACAGGTTGAACAAATAAAAGAGTCATCTAAATAAAGAGTACAATGCAGGTAGAGAGTCGCCAGAGCTGATGCAACGCTTGACCCTTCGAGATAAATTTAAAGTTTTTAGATAGTAAACTTCAGGTCTTGAGAGCTTAAGACCACTATCGGTAAACATCTGGTTGACTCTTTGATGATCAGCAATACGTTGATCATGTAGTCGACTAAGTGTTGTTTTTTCATTAAATATACTTTCTCCGGTTATGGATTGTGAATGCATCCTAAAGCTTGCAAGGCAATCATATACTGGTGAAAATTTAAATCCAGCAGCTAAGGCTTCGGAGAAGTATTCGAAATCCCAGCATGTCTTATTATTTGCATTAAAGTGTATTCCGTAGTCCCATATCCTTCTTGACCATAATGAGCCCTGCTGAGGGATTATTGCGGATCTTGCAAAGAGATCAATAGGTTTAAGCTTAACAGCATAGGCTTTGGGAAGAGAGTAAGGAGTAATCACCTGTGAGTTATGATCGATGAACTCAACATCAGAATAGACGCAATCTGTTTCCGAGCAAAGAATTTGTTCAACAAGGACATCAATTGCGTTGGTTTTGTAGCAGTCATCAGAGTTTATGAATGCAAGATAATCACCTTCTGCCATGGCAAAACCTTTATTTAGTCCATCGGCTGACCCACGATCTTTCTCAACAAGTAGAATGTCAATTTTTGACTTATATCTCTCTAGTACTTCAGCTGTAGCATCGGTGCTACAGCTATCGACAACAATGTATTGTATTCTGTCATAGGATTGGGATAATACAGAATTTATAGTTTCCTCAATAAAATATCCTTGATTGAATGATGACGTAACAATCGAAATCAAAGGTTTCATGATTCGACGAGATCCAATGGTTTAACTTTGATTGTACGATATCCGCTGTCAGTCACATGAAAGCCAATGAACGTTTTTTCATCATTTAGAAATGGATGCAAGTCACAATGCAAACCTGATCGGGTGAAAGAAAGTTGTTGAAGCGGAAATGATGCATAAGTAGGCAGCTTTATTTGGTTGGCTACCCATGAATAATTTGGAATTGATTTAGGCCTGTATTCTTCATGAATGCTTAAGTTAATTACACGATTGAGAGACATATTAACGCAGTAAAGCAGCCTTTTAAGAGTTCCAGGAATGGGATAAGTATCGGAAATGAAGATTTTTATGCCATCTTTACTAATAATTGAAGGATGGCCGTCACTAGGAGGAGTGGCAAGTTCTAAGGGTTTTTGAGAAAAATTGTCAACTTTAAGATAGCTGGGCAGCGAAGAATGGGCTTGAAAGGAGTCCTTAGTTAAAAGATAGGCTGGAGTTAAGTCGTTTGCCGTTTGCTTTGAGCGCAATTGAAAACTTTTAGAAATAGATTTTGCAATTTTTGCAGATTTGGCTAATAACTTATTTCCATTTAAGATAATTCGTGGGGAGTTTTTTTGAAGTATTTGCGATGAATATATACATAAGTCGCGGTTGTCAATCCAGCAAAAGTGAGAAAGCTGCCCAGCCGTATAGAGAGATGTGCTGTAATTCGGAGACAAGAGATCTGTGACAAATAGTGAAGTTAAAAGGCCGCCATCATGAAGCCATAATCTATAGAGAAATGCAATTTTGTCTTGGCTGGGTGACAATAAGATATGCGTGAAGTAGCTATGTTTGTAAAAGTATTTGTTAGTTACTCCAAGATGATTTGAAAGTAGCGAATCAATATCCGTCTTCTTGGCGATTATGTCGTGAGTGCCGGATGAATGTTCTAGGCGGACAATGGCGTCTTGATATTTATAGTGTTTATTTTGATTGTGGTATGAATTGGGAGCAATATATCCATAGCCACCAAGTGCATGTGAGCGATAGAAATCTGTGCAAAAGCTGTATTTATGGTCGCGGGAAGTGCACCAATGGTGATATCCTGAGAATTCGTTTTTAATAATATGATTTGAATTATAAACCCGAAGTGTAGGGAGCCCGTTAACAATGTCGTTTATGACAAGGGAGTAGTCATCAGTGGTGTTTGTTAAGACCTGGATTCGAGAGCCAATAGGATAATTTATGGCGTGAGTTGAGCCTATTTTAACACCTTCTTGCTGAATTGGATCAAAAACAATAATGTCAGCTTTCTCTCCCAGCCGTGGTGGTTTGTTCCATTGAGATGAGCCAGTGCATATAAGTTTTAAATGATTAGATATAAACGGATTAAGGTCGTTAAAGCCAACCCAGACTCCATAATTAAATGAAGGTTTAATTCGCATGGTAAGTTGCAGGAAAAATGAAATTCGGAAAGGTTTTAAATTGCAGGCTGAGCAATAATGGATTTAATATTTAGAAATATATTAAATTTGTGAGTGGTAAATTTGCGCCGAAAGTCTTTGCTGATTGGCATAATTTTGAAATTACGAAATCTCTGTGTCGCAGGGGCTTGAGAAGTCGCTCAGCTCAACACTTCCGCAGTGGGTCTGCAATTTGACTAAGCAGAGCTCCCATCGGGTCCCTGGCGTTCATTCCTCCTCATAGTTTGGTGGTTCTGGAGGCTCAATCAGTTCCACTGGACACACTATTACCATGTTCATGTTGCCACGAACAGATTCGTCAAGGCTGCCGGTACATTGATCTTGCAGCGGTTCTTGGCCATGCCCCTTAGGCGTATCCGGCAGAACCCGTCGTTTGTTCGGTCGTATTGCCAGATTGAATTGCGTTGTCTTATTTGCCGTCTCAGGTCGCTTGGCAAGGCCCTGGTATCCGGCATCGCCGTAGACGACCTTCTCATCGCCATGCAACAGCTTGGCCGCTGGGCTGAGGTCGTGCACGTTGGCGGCCGTGACCACCACCGAATGGATTAGTCCCGAATCCTTGACCACGCCTGAGTAGACCTACCGCTTCGCAGGCCTGCGCCTTCATCCCGAAATACCACTGGTTGCCCTTCTTGGTTTGGTGCCTCTCCGGATCCCGCTTCCCCTCGTTGTTCTAGTGCCTCCGACACACTCGGGCTGCGCCCTCGACAAGGTGGAGCTGGGAGCGGCGATCAAGGCGGCATGGACGACCGTGCCCCGAGCACTGAGGTGAGCCTTGACGGTCTCAAAGATCTGCTCCCAGCTCGTGCTTCTCCAGCAGGTGGCGGAAGGTCAGGATCGTGATCTCATCGGGGATCCGGTCACTGATCAGCTCGATACCGGCAAAGCGGCGCATGGTGGGCACCTCGATCAAGGCTTCTGCCGTTGACGGGTCGCTGAGCGAGTCCCACTGCAGCAGCAGATTGATGTGCAGCATTGTGGCCAGCGGATAGGAAGGCCGGCAGCTTTTCTTGCTGGTCTTGGGGTAGTGAGGCTCGATCAGGTCGATCAGCGCCTGCCAGGGCACCACCACTTTCACCTCAGAGAGAAACTTCTCCCGTTTGGTCTGTTTCTTGGCCGTAGTCCGAGAAGCCAAGTTGCTTGTCGTTCGTGAAACCAGTCCTGGCCTATGATCAGGTTGCCATTGTTCCGCGAATGGCTTGGGTTTTCCAGAATCTCCTTAAATAAGTAGTGGTGCAAAATTAATCCGGATTGAATCAGGATAAGGGTGAGCTTGTGTTTGCGGGATTAGTTATTTTTTCCCTAAAAAACGAGATTAATAGGCCAATTAAAAGTATTAAGTCAGGGCGATTGCTGTAGCCTATGGGGCTAAATAGTATGATCCATATTGAAGAGAAAAAAGAGTATGAAATATAATATGGAAGAATTTCGCCAGGCACGCTGAGATAATGGATGAATGAGCGTATGTAAGAGGTGAGAAAATAGTAGAATGGAATTGCCCCAGCCAATCCACTCCACACAACAAGGTTAAGAAGAGCTGAGTGGGTAGGAATAAGGCCTGATCCCATATCTGATATTAAATTTTGCTTTTCAAAATCAATGACGTAGCTGTATTTATCCTGTAGAAGAGTGCCAAGATCTCTAAAGTAGTTATTTGGATCTTTAGCCCACCCTCCCCAGCCAAAAACTGGTTTTTGAAGCCATGCTGGTATTGCAGAAAAGATTTCAGTTCTGCCTCCAAAGATTAAGCCAAAAGTGCCAGTCATTTGGGAAGAGGTCTTATCTAGTGCATCTAGGCTTATAATGGATTCAGGCAATATACGCAGTAATTCAATGGCTATGGAGGCTAGAAAGCTAAGGGCGAGAGAAATAGTTAGAATTGCGAATGGGAAGATTAATCCAATGGCAATGACTGATATAAGATCGGACTGTCGATGTGGGGATTTTTTTTGCCTATTTTTAGAAATATTAACAGCCAATAGGCCAAGCCATGCATTGAGTGTTAATAGACGAAGATTCCCCCACAATGAAAGAAGGGTAATTGTAAGTGTGGATAAAAGTGGTAGTTGACGTTTGAATTGTGGGATCAGATTAAGGCTTGGAAGAAACGAAAAGATAGTAAGAATAAGCGTTATGGCGGCGCCAGAGAAGCCAAATTTAAATCCTTCTTGACTCAAGATATTAGTTGATTCGCTTTGGATGTCTGAATTTGTAAATATAATGCCTGCCACTTTAAAAGCAATGATCATTATCCAAATCTGTGTCGAGGTGTATCTGGCAAGAAAAAGCATTGTGGAGGGTATAAGAAAATATGCACCAGCTGCTTTGAATGTGTTGAAAGCAGGAGCATTATTTAAGATTCCCGAAATAGTTAGCGCTAAGCATGAGAGAAAAATAAAACCTATATTGCAAAATGTATTTGTGAATAAACCTTTTACTCGAAAACGCCCAGGTACAAAAAGTGTGCTGAGAGCGATTATTTCAAAAATACTTATATTTGCAATGAAAATGTTTGCAGAAATGCCGAAAAAAGCCAAAAGAGCTGTAGGTGTTTTTCTTGTCATAAGTAGTGTAATAAAAATGTATTAAGCGTGGCGACGGATCGACTGATGGCTGTCGTTTGTCAATTTGACATGGACGCAATGGGTTCTTGTTTTAGGTGGATGGAATTGTTTTGGTTTTATGCATCTAGATATTCATATAAGTAATATTTAGCAACTTTGTTTTCTTGGATTATAGGCTTGTGGCTATTGGGCTGGATACCTAGTCCCGGCTGGTTGTTCAGCCAGCAAGGGGATGGGAGGTCGCCATAGTCCGTTTGTTACTGCCGATCCACTAATCTCACCCCCCTGCCTAACCACCCGAACGTCTGGTTGCAATCCCTCAGCTGCGAACGACTGCTGCGTCGATACATTGACTGCGGCCACTCGCTCAAGTCTCTGGCCGTCCAAGCGGGGATCAGTCTCCGCAACCTCCTACAAGTTTCTCGCTCGTTACCGCTCAGGCTGTCACACACCTCTCTTGCGGATCGTCAAGGCTGTGAGCGTCCCTTGATCGACCGTGAAAAAAAGGGTGATCAATGCCCTTTGATTCGGCCGCCTGCGGAACCTGAAAGCTAAGGCGCTGGTGCAGCAGTACCAGAAGGTTCATCTAGCGAGCAATGAAGCCATCTGCTTGGCGTACGTCCAGGTTCTGCCCGACGAGTAGAAGGCAAAGACCGTCGGATTCTTGGCCCGTGCCGTGGGCCGCTTCAGCCAGCAGGGTACCTACCGCCGTGTTCTCTCAGACAACGGCTCCTCCAATAACTCTGGAGAATGAGGAAAAGCCTGTAGCCCCCTGGATCTCAAGCTCATCCGCATCAAGACCTACACCCGCAGGACGAACGGCAAGGCCGAGCGGTTCCTCAAGACCCTGCTGGCAGAATGGGCCTAGGCCATGGCCTTCCAGACCTCTGAGGAGCGGAACCGCTGGCTGTCTCGCTACCGGGCGCTCTATAACGGCCGCAGGTGCCACATGCCTCTCGGTGACTTTAGCTCGCAGCAATGACTATAGATACCGCTCGCTGAATGAGTTGGTGAGAAAGCACACATGAGCTGGACTCAGAACCTTAATCAGCAGACGCCACATAAATATATTCATTATATAAAAGATCACCATGTTTTCAATTTTATAGCCTATTTTGCCGCTAAATGTTCAATTAGCTTGTAAATACGAATATGTGATTTTGTGCGCAGCTAATGTTGAAAGGGAACATTTGACGGCGGGCTATTGCCTAATAATGGTACAGATGGTTGTCGGGGGTGAAGGTATAAATAAAAAAAGTGAATTTAAGCAAATTATCAACTTTAAATTTTTGAGCTTATAGCAGGGGGATTAACTGTTCAGGGTTTATTGTACTAATCAAAGAAAAGGGGTTGCTTGGCTAAGTTTTTTCTGCAGATTTCTTATAAAGCGATATCGATTTAATGTTCCAAGATTTATCAGTTCATCTAACTCTAGATCTTTCATTTTCGAGGTAGAAAGAGTTGCGCTAAAAACGCTAAATATTAATGCTAACAACCAATTTGGTAAGATCCAGATTGTCACAAGAGACAATGCAACGAGTGATGATCGCGGATTAAACCATGAAATTAAATTAAAAAGTGTTTTATACGTAAGATTTTCTTTTGAAGCAAGGCCAAGTTTTGCTCTTGAGTAGGTTCTTAATAGATTAAAGTTCTGCGATCGCCGCCAATGGAAGAACGCATGCGATCTCGTTGATGGGTTAGGTATTATACTGAATAAAGATGGGAAGTTGTCAACACAAGTCTCGATAACAGACCATTTTCTAGAAGCTCGCCCTTCTTCTCTAAAGTCTTGTGATGAGAGTGTAACTGGAACTACAATACATAGAGGCGATGGTTTGTCACGAAGTATTCCAAGAACAAGGGAAACGTTAGCCCAGCCACAATTGATTCCCCAATAACCCCATTTTATGCCGTAATTTAAGCTTTCGTAATTGAATACTAGCATTGAAAGCCATCCGGCAGCTTGTGCAACATGAAATAATGAGAAGAATTCCTTGATCGAATTTATTTTTTCTACCTTTCGGGCATTTCTGCTTAAAATTATTATATCAGGGTTGAGATTTAGCACGGATGAGATTGCTTTGGCTTGTGGTTCAGTTAAGGGATCATCGTCACCGCGTAACCAAACATATTTAGCAGTCCCTAACTTTAGGCATTCCAGGAAGTTTGCTCCTCCACCAATATTGAACATATTTTTTTGGTATCTTGTCTGTATGCTTGCTTGTTTTTCTGATATTTCTTCAGTTAAGCAGTTTGTCGAATTATCTGATATGCAGATTTCGCTAATGTAATCAGAAAGGGTTTCCGATTCTGCAATTCGTTTACTTATAGATTCAGGACGATTGAATGTTGGAATGGCTACGGAAACACGTTGATTCATTTTAAGGAATTAGTTGAGTTGAGAATTAGAAAGCGAGAATTACAGCAGATCACGCTCAAGAGAGGTGATTTTATTAAAAGATAATTAGACAATAACTCATAACGAAGATGTTTCACAAATGGAATCAAAAGGGACATTAATCACTACTTTAACTGTCTAGAAAATATGAGATTTTTGTGCCAGATTGCAATTGATTTATTTCTCTAAAATTTAACATCATAAAAGCTTGCTACAGAAATATCTTAGTTCAAGGATGGTTGTGGAACGCCAAAATATGAAGTAGCTGTTTAGTATTCTTGCAAGAATTTGGACTTAAAAATATCTGGGTGTGACTACAGTTTGCCAATCTAATCGTTAGACGACTAGGCTGTTTTGGTCGGATAGCATTTATTTCGATGCAAGTATTTTTGCGTAGACATTGACAATATTATCTCCGTAATTTTTTTGTGTATAAGAACTAATGACTAGATCTGAGTTGGAAGCGCCAATTTCTGAAACAAGATGTTCATTTTTAAGGGCAAAATCAATTGCGCTTGCTAGTGCAACAGGATCGCCTGGTGGTACAACTGCACCATGAATCCCATCTTTTACTATAGAACCGGAGTTTGGAGTGGTAATTATATAGCAGCCTGCTGCCATTGCCTCGAATATGACGCGAGCGGATCCTTCACAGTAGCTTGGAAATACAAAGATTGAGTTATCTGCTAGCAGTGATGGAAGATCTGATCTTTTCACGATTCCTTTGTAGTTTACATAGGGCTGATTAAAGAAATTTATATGTGTTTTAGAGCTACGCAGCTCTGGATCTATTCCACCAGCAACAATAAGAGATTCAACTTGTGGACCTAGTGAAAGTGCTTCAATTAAGGTTTCTACGCCTTTTCTCTTTTGCCAACCTCCGACATAGATTAATCCTGGCTTTCCCGTATGTTTTTTCTTGTCAATTTTATTTGGAAGGTACGATGCAAACTTATTGTCAATTCCCCAATATACAACGAAGATAAGATTTTCATTAATCCCAGCGTGAACACATGTTTGTTTTACAAAGTCAGAGTTGACTATTATGTAGTCAGCTTGTTGAATGTCCTTGGCAAATAATCTGGAAAGTGGAGACTCCATTAATGGTGCTTTCCCGCTTGGAAACTCTCCTTGATTTTTAACCATATATTCTGCAATAGTGGGATAGGCGATTGAGTGATCGCATACCGCTGGTATTTCTAGCGCTTGCGATAAGACTATAGATTCATTTCCGTATCCGCAGCGAAAATGATATATGCTAGGCTGAATTTTTTCTAGTACTGTTATAGCGTATTTTGAGTAGCTATTTAAAGCTTTTTCGTGAAATAGCTGTTGGATTTTTTGAGAGTATTTACGATTTAAGTCGCCTGTTTTAAGCAATATCTCTGTTTTGAAGGATGAGTGTATTAATTGTTCGCTAATGGGTTCGTGCCTATCTAGAAAGCGTTTCCACGCTGCATTACTCGGGAAGGCTTCTGCAATTTTTCTTTGCCATTTGCTAGGCCAACCTGCGGTAATCAGACCAGCTAAGCAGTTTCTTTTTTCTAGTTCTGCTGCCAAGGGTGCCAAGTGGAATTTATAACCACCGTTAGAGACTAGTGATTTCATTGGGTGTAGAACTTTTGAATACCAATAGCGGTGAAATAAATGCAAGGCAACTTGCATGTTGCGCCTTGACTTAGTCTCATATTGAGCTGTTTAATTTATAGCCTTTGCGTATTAGAGTGTAATTTTTTTGTTCGCATTTGCTTTCCAGGGCTATTTTATTAGCTTTACCCAGTCAATCATCATTGAAATGCCGTCTTGTTTGATTGTTTCCGGCTGCCAGTCTAGGATTTGAGACGCCTTATCTATGCACGCTATAAATGAATCTTGATCGCTGGATCTTCTTGGTTGTTTTGTATGAGATATGGGAGGTATCGATAGCAATTTGCTTAGCATTGAGAAGAGTTCGATGAGGCTAAGGGAGTTTTCTGTCCCGCCACCGATGTTAAAGATTTCCCCATTCAACCTGGTCTTGTTGTTATAAGCGGCTTGGTAGAGTTTTACGAGGTCATCTGCATGTAGAACATCTCGAACTTGCTTTCCACTTCCGGCAATTGTCAATGGAGGAATGTTCGTATTATTTTCTATGGCTTTTTTCTGTATTAGAGCTTGTTGGCAAAACCAACCAATCCAGCCTTGATCAAATGAGGCATATTGCCTGCCGCCATAGATTGATGAATGGCGAAATACCACTGTGTTTAATCCATAGACCCTAGCCCAATCTCGAACGTATTGATCCGCAGCTCCTTTTGAGCATCCATAAGGCGTTGAAAAATCTAGAGGGATTGTTTCATTTAGGCCTTGGGGATAATCGGGCATTACAAAGCGTGTCTCTGCTTCTTCTGTGCGAATCCATTCAAGGTCTCCATAGACCTTGTTAGTGCTGCTATAGGCAACTAATGCATTTGGACTCAGATTTCTAACAGCTTCTAGGATATTAAATGTTCCAACTACATTCGTTTGAAGATCTAGCAATGGATCTTGCAGCGAAGTTGTCATGGCAACTTGGCCAGCTACATGACAAACATAATCAAAGGGGCCGAATCTCCGAAACACCGAAAAGACAGCTTCGGAATCAGAAACGTTAGCCTGAATAAAATGCAGCTGATTGGATTTACTTTGCTGTTCAAGCCAGTGTAAATTTTCCGCAGAGCCTTTTCTGAATAGGGCGTCTAGAACTATTACTTCATTACCTTTCGCAAGAAAGGATGAGGCAAGGTTAGAGCCCAAGAAACCGCAGCCACCAGTGATAAGTACTTTCATTAGATTGATGATTGTTGTGAAAAGAGGAGTCCTGTTGGATCGGCCACAATCTTTGGGGCATGATTGGGCCTACTGGGAATCGCGCCGAGTAGAAGTTTTCCTGATGCACCAAAAGAATCCCATTGTTCTTGGGCAAAATTAGCTACACTTTTGCCATCTCCGGTTCCAATGTTGAGAACTAAGGGAATTCCGGGTTTTACGTCATCGCGAAAGGTGCTATTAATGAGATGTGTGGCTACATCCTCAACTGGTATAAAGTCAAGGACTTGTTCTCCTGTTGTCATTTGAAAGTCTAACCCTTGAATGGCTGCGGATCGAAGAGATGGCCATAGGTTTGCAGAGAACTGCCCTTGGCCATAAGCGGAGAAAATGCGGCAATAAACTAACTCTGTACTTTTTTGACGACAGTGTGCATTTAACATCATAAAACCTGCGGCTTTAGCTGCTCCGTATGAAGAGTACGGGCGGAGGCAGGCATGCGGCGGAATGCGATCCCAGGCATTGGCTTCTTCGCCATACTCATGGCATGTTCCAGCAGCTACAAATCTTTGGACTCCTGCTTGATGAGCTTGTTCGATAAGATGTATGCTGGCTCCTATGTTGATGTTTACATGTTCATCCCAGCTGGCCTCTTTTGGGCTTACGCCAGCGGAGGCAAGATGTAGAACAGCGTCAACATCAGATAAGTCTGAAATGGTCAAATCTCGTATTTTTTTCTCTAGCCAAATTGGCTGCTGGTCTAGTTCAATTACTGGTTGAGAGCTTGGCCGACGAACTGCTGTGACAAGGTGGCCGGCTCGGGTCAATTGCTTGAGAACATAGGACCCAATGAACCCGGTTCCGCCTGTTATTAGTATTTTCATATGAGTAGATTCCGGTTTATGTTTTTACGAAGTTCTGGATCACCTCAATCTCAGCCTCTAGCATCTCAGCCGTAAGCCCTGGATAGGTTCCCAAAAACAGCGTGGTATTCATAATCACATCGGAATCGGCTAAGTCACCCACCTGGCGTAGCGCTTCCGGACGATCGTGCTTGAGTTGGACAAAAGCCGGCTGGCGCATCAGATTGCCCCCGAACAACATGCGGTTGCCTATCGCGTTGTCATCGAGCTTGCGGGCGAGGTCGGTGCGGCTGAAGGGTGCATCGGGACGCACAGCAATTTTGAAGCCAAACCAGGAGCAGTCGGTGCGGCAACCGGTGTCATCCCAGCTGAACCCGTTTTCGGCATCCCAGCCGGTTGCATGGGTGGGCAAGGCGAATTCCAGCACGTTCTCATGGCCAGCCAGCCCGCGCCTGAGCGTGTCCCAGTTGCGTTTGCGGGCCTCGATGAACTCCGGCAGGCGGCGGAGTTGCACCCGGCCGATGGCGGCCTGGGGATCCAGCGGTTTGAGGTTGAAGCCCAGATGGCTATAGGTGTATTTGTGGTCGTAGCCCTCAGGGAGTTCACCCAGCTGCC
>Ga0114971_10000970_pt1 | contig 19627 bp, 12 predicted proteins | sample M_140625_MF_Meta_FD_87320 | JGI IMG/M metagenome (GOLD analysis project Ga0114971, IMG submission 87320) | Freshwater microbial communities from Lake Montjoie, Canada to study carbon cycling - M_140625_MF_MetaG | ecosystem: Environmental > Aquatic > Freshwater > Lake | place: Lake Montjoie...
ATATAAATCCTGGATTGGGCGTAAGGTGAGTTGCACTTCGCACTCGTGATACTGCAAGGATACAAGGGGTAAGGCAAGACCAGGGCTCTGAGAAAACCAGAATCCAAGGGGTACGGTAATTTCACGAGTTGGAATAGACGGAAAATTGTTCTGTATTAGAGCATTCGGGTCAGCAAAGACACTTGGATAAAATCCCTTCACGCGACTTGTTCCACCCGCCACTGCGCCGGAGTATTGACCATTGGCCGGGTCATATAATTCAGGAACATCGCCAATCAGTTCTTGCCATTTATTATATTGAGTTTCATCCTGGTCCGTAAAGGCAGTGGCAATAATGTAGTCACTATCAAATTGCTGTACAACGGATCCACCCACAAAAAATGATGCATCCTGAATAATCTGTGCTCCAATATAACGAACCCACTGAAATTCATATTGTGAGCGATTCAAGGTAGGACCAGGGAGATTTGGATTGAAAAACTTACTGTAAATATCGGGAAGTGTAAAGGTAAAATAGAGGTCCGATAATAAATCTCCAATGCGCTTAATCTTCGCTCTTAATTGAATGGGCTGGTTGAAAAAAAGCTCCTGGGGGCCTTCTAGAGGTATGGTAATCGACTCAAATGCAAAATGACTATACTTCTTCATCACCATGTAAAAATAGGTGAAATCTGGATTTCCACTTAAGATTGTATTTTGAGATCCGTAGGCAACGAGTATATATAATCCGCCACCTGTCATGACGACTCTTCTTGTTATAGTGAAACAAGATGAGACGTGATTTTCATACGTGACTTTTTTAAATTTGTTTATTTTCCTTTATGGACCTTGGTCGTTTGTCCACCAAGTATCAGATAGATAGGGTGTGATATTCATATTCGGTCCTTCAATCTCCTTGGAAGGACCCGAATTCATCAAGGCCTGAATCTCAGTGTATGTCAATGCATAACCGAAATAATAGACACGGCTCGCCATACCCTTTGCAGCACCATCAAATACCATATTTGTCATAGGCTGTGTACCTGAAAACTGAGGGTCCTTTGTAAGAGAAACAGTCGTCGTGCTGCTGAGTGTAATCTTTCTAGGATTGAACAAGTAGACATCACCGTAATTCTGGTATGGTGGAGTATTACCACTGAGAGCCATCTTACTCTTCAAGTTACCATTAATGTAAATATACAGCTTATTGCCCTTGCAAGAAACAACCAAATGGAACCACTTTTCTACAGGGATATTCTCAATATCTGAGTAATTGTCCCACGTATCATAACAATTCATAAACACACGGAGCTTATTCTCATTGCCCCAGGCAAAGATACCAGGGCCCATCAATGGATAACACTTATTATAACCCTTGTGCATAATGTGATATAACTTCGCATCACCAGTTGAAAATGTGTCACTGCTCAAATAAATGAACATGGCATAACTGAATTCTATGCCGGAACGTTGATTATCCGAAAAATATATCGTTTTAGCATTAGGATTCGCTGGATTTTGAATTGCCGTGAACATTCTTGAACCGGAAGGATATGTCTTTGGGAATAGCTCAACACGATCCTTCCACATGCGCATAAAGGAATTATATATGTATTCACCCCCAGACATTACCAAATATAAGATAACAACAATTGCAAGACCTGAAACAACTTGTGATAAGGGATCTGATCCTAGAAATGACATCCCGCTTGTTGACACTGCATTTGGAACAACAACAGGCGCATTTAGGACCTTCTCCATACTATCTATCTATCAATTATATGAAAAATATGCATTTGTAGATGCTTATGTTTCAAATAATATACCGCCAAATACCAAAGTTAAGTACACCACGGTATGATTTACATTTATTCTGTCTTCTTAATTTCAACGCTGTACTGTCCAGGATTGATATAAGCATATAACATACCAAGGATTGAATTATCAAAGGGTCCAGAATAATAATTCTTATAAACCTGATCCGGGGCATATGCAAAGTTCGCAACACGTGTCTGACCAATCAGACCGCCAAAGCCATCGGGTCCTCCAAGAGTTACTGTAGGCTTATCACTATCAACCATATACATTCCAGGTAAAACCGTGCTGCGAGATAACTTACCATCGATATAGACATCGAGAGTACGACCTGCAAGAACAGCCGTGATATTCACCCACTTCTGCAATGGTACATCATCAATATCGCCATTCTTAAATGTAGGGTCAATTGCTGAATCACTATATATACCTGTACCATTTATCAACTTACCCATCTCACCTCCAGAGCCTAAGGTCAATTTTGTAGTATCACCGTAACTTACACGCACACCAAGCTTGTTTGTATTTTGTCCCAAGTACAAAACAAGTGTATTATACCCTGAAGCAGCTGGGGCACCACCTGACAAGGTTAAAATTACCTTATTCTTTCCTGGATTGATTCCCCAATTTGTTACATATACCCATGTACTTATAGATACCTCTCCACCTGGGTATATACCTGGAACATTCGGTGTTGTATATATCTTGGCATTCGTATCTTTTCCAGGGAGGCCTGAACCAGGGGAACTATATAAGATATAGTCCTTCTGGTCCGAGCCACCACCCAGCCACTTGTATAATTGATACATTGACCATACGAAGAGTAGTGCTATAAGTATAAGAAAAATTGCTCTACCTGGGCCCTGTGAGATTGCACCACGAACACTCTCCATTCAATTCTATTCTTATCAAATAGTTTATGCATAGGAACTTGTCCATTTTTCAAATGGACTTGTTTTCGCAGATTTTCCTACTGAACAATTTCCACCCGGACACATTGGGTTAAAATTCATAAGACCACTTGGAATAGCTATAACTGAAAATAAATCAGGAGTAAAATATGGTTTTCCAGTTGTATCCACGGTAGACTCAACTGTAGAACGCACCTCATCTAATTGCATTGGATATGGTGCAAGACTCATTAAGGCAATTTGCCCTGATAGCCTCGGTTCTCCAACACGAAGCGGCTGCGTATCATCAAAATCTGGCATTGCCGTACACATATGACTGGCAGTTAGCTTTCCATTTATATAAACGCTAAATCTACGACCCTGTCTTACAATGACAACGGCTGTCCAGCGTTGCAAGGGAAAGTTAGGAATCTCAATAAATTCTGGTACTGCACACGATTTCACGAAGATTTCAAGCTTTGCAGGAGATGCTGAATATCCTCGTCCTGCATCCGCCGCTATGAGAATCTTAAAGGATTGCTTCGTGCCAATTTGAACCACAGATGCATACTCATTCCCTGAAACCGATGTGCGATCCTTAATGGAAGGATTAATGTAGAATATTAAACTAGATCCAGATGTTCCTGTCCAGGCTTTCTTGAGTTCCTCACTTGTAATCACCTGGCTAGATTTCGATAAGTCAATTTGTTCGGGGCCAATTCTTTTAGGTGGTTTCGGTAAAATATAGTATTGTATAGCATAATAGATTAGATATATTGTTATAATTAGCCCCAATACGAACAAGGGTGTGTTCATCTATTATAACTAAATTATTAAGATAATATCTTAGTTATAATTTGATAATTATTTATTACCGTGGAGTGTTTTATACATACTTGTCTGCTCGTGTTACATCTCCCATACGACCCTTCATTTCACTCGCCGGTACAGTATATCCAAACACGCGCAAGTATCTTACCTTGATACCTGCAGATACGACATTATTATTATTTATGATATTCGCCGTTGTAAATATCTTATCCCCTGTACCTGGTAGCACGGTCGTTGTCTTGAGGCGCCGTGTCTTCACAAGCAAACCATTTAGATATCCTTCCATAATACTCGATGTTTTTGAAATTCCAAGGCGGAAGGGTTTATGTATAGGTACATTATCAATCACAATACTCTGAGGGGCGCCTGCAGAATCAGCCGCTGTTATATAAATCGTATTCGTTGCATTATCTAAGTTAACAGATAAGGTTGGATGTAGAACATCAGGTCCTAGGATAAAGAAGGTTCTCTGAGATATGTTATTCCCTGAGACATCCTTTCCAAGCTGCTGAGGAAACTCATTCTCAATTAAAATATCCATTGTTAAACCGTAATTCGCCTGACCTTCAAGTAAGGTCGTTGATAAAGCCTTTTTAGCAGCCGTTGAACCAGGAGGGGCATTCGGGTCAGGGGCAACCGTTCCAAGTGTAATATCGGTGGTATTTGTACTATCTGGCCAAAAAGCTTGCGAAGGATCAATGCCGGGTATTGGAATATATCCACCATCTCCAGGTGTTCTTTCAAAGATAGGTGTTATCCACTGGTCAATTCCAAGTAAGATGACACCAATGGCTAAGATACCTGCAATAACATACAAGATAATTCTTACAGCCATTGACCCTGCAACTGGCGGAGGAAGTCCAGCTGCTTTAGCAATACCCTCAGTAGCTGCAGCATATTGTAAGGTTGTCGGTTTTTTGATTGTCTTGCCAATATTCGTTATATTTTTAACAACATTTGCAATCTTCTGGGTACGACCTACGTCCATCTGCTAACTTGTAGTAAGTTATTCTTCAGATGTTTCTGCTTTTTTCTTCTTCTTTCGTGTAAGCGTCTTCTTCTTAGGATCATACCCAATGCGCTTGTAATATGCCCTGGAATCTTTGGCATCACACTTTATAAGATTCTCACGCAGATAACAAACAAAGGATAGACGACTATAGAGTTTCTCAATTCCCTGTGTTCCCGTTTCCTTGTCATTCTTATAGACTTCAGGTAAGGCCTTGTTAAAAACCTTATCGTCAGCCGATTCGTGCATATCTGTATTGCAATGCCACTCGTGTACATCCATTGCTAAGAAATCACCCGTTCGCAAATCAAAGCCAATCTTGTATCTTGGAAATAAGGTATATCCTCCCCTATACTTTCCTCTCTCAATGACTGATAGGTTTCCAAAGCCTGCTCGTAAATCTCCAGCATCCATATGCAGTCCTGTACGGAAATTGCGATTCATCGTTACTGAAGAGAAGGCCGTATTTCCAATCTGAAAATCTGGTTTCTTATGCGCCTGTGCATACTGTGCCTTGTAGCGGTCGGGAACAAGTTTCTTGAAAAGCTGGTCAATTTCCTCAATATAGGGAGTACCATTCTTAAATTGCTCAAAATACTTCTGGGTATAGGAAGTCAAGCGACAGGGTAGGCCCATAAAGGGAGTCTTCTCAAAATATCCTAGAACACTGCTAAAGACATTGTTATTTACGCGCATCTTACTCACCTTGCCGTTTTCCATATAACGGGCTGAGTGTCCACTCACTTGGGTCGGCTTCCGCCGTGTCCAATACTTACTCTTCAAGTCAATCGGTCCTGCAGCTGCACCACGATTGCGTGAGGCAGATGAGGCATTGTAGAAATTCTTCCAGGCCAATTCGATAATATCGTGCGGAATGACATTCTTTCGTAGACGCGCCATAAGTTTCTTACCACCTGGAGCTGTATCGTCTTTCACATACACATCGATGTCCTCATTGTAAATGGTATCTGCATCTTTTTCACTGAAATACGTGCCTTCCCGAGCCTTTAATTGATCTTCCGTGAGTTTCGGCTCTAAGATAACCTGCTTCACTCCAGAAGTCTTAGCCGGTCGAACGGACTTTTTTGGAATCTGTAGACCCTCAAATAATTCCTCGTCCGTGACGGGCATCCTACCCTAGTGAAAGATATGTTACGCTTCACGGCGTATAGTGAAATACATTACACCACCGACTAAGGCCATTACCGCAATCCCTGCGCTTATACCTTTTAACATTGCTTGTTGGTCAGCTTCTAAAAAATCTTGTGCTGTAACTACCGGAGACCTTGCTCGTTTTCCAAGGCGTGTATAGTATTCAATCACTTCCGTCTCGGTATATTTGCGTTTTCCTAACATCTGATTGACCTCATTGTGCAAATCTACTGTCCAGCGAAAGAGATCCTTTCTATTATCCAAGGATGGTCCAATTGGCATCTTTGCCATATGAGATGTATAATGCTGTTTGCAAATCGGGCAAGGAATTAATTGTTGAAGAGACTCAAAGAATTCCTTCGTAGCCTTCTTGTGACCATAGGAAGGGTCCTGTGGATATCCCAGAGCAACTATGTGAATCGTATGCCAAAAGAATGGCCCCCAGACTTCTGGTGGAACATGCATCGTATCTATTGATATATAAGACTGTCAATAGCCACCTAAGCCGCATAGAAATTATACAGTCAAGGGACACTCATGTCATTTAATCAAAATACACAATCTCTACATTGTTCAAATTGTGGCACATCCGGGCATACCTTTCGGATGTGCATTGAACCCGTATCAAGTTACGGTGTTCTAGTCTTTCGTTGGGTATCGACAAAATCCATATGGACTCCATACAGTGAATTGTGTAAAAACGGTAACACATCGTTAGGTCTTACAGACATTGTTCCAGAGATTCTTATGATTCAGAGAAAGGACTCATTAGGATTTATGGACATTATGCGTGGTAAGTACAAGGTCAATGAGCCTGATTATATCAGAAAGCAAATCCGTGGTATGACCGAATTTGAAAGAGCAAAATTAATGACTATGGAGTTTGAGGAAATCTGGCATCAACTCTGGGGATCAGATACAGAATCTTCGCAGAGATATGCAAATGACAGAATTGTATCAAGACAAAAGTTGGCAGAACTCCGGGCAGGAGTGGAAGGACCCAATGGTGAGCGATATACATTATCCGACCTTCTCCGGCAAGAGCCTCTTTTACATCAGACTCCTGAATGGGGATTTCCAAAGGGTCGTCGTGACCCATATGAAACAGATATCCAGTGTGCCTTTCGCGAACTTGAGGAAGAGACAAGTATTACGGAAGATGAACTCTGGAAGGCAACCAATGTATGTCCCTTTATTGAGCAATTCTATGGTTCAAACAATATTCACTACAGGCACAGTTATTATCTTGCACAGTACATTGGAACTCGTAATATCACCTTCAATGCCTTGAATCAGGAAATGGCTCGTGAAGTGGGAAATGTATCTTGGAAACCGCTTGATGAGGCTCTCATTCTTCTAAGGCCCGAAAACGTAGAGAAGCGTGGAATTCTCATTCAGTTAGCCAATCTATTACGCAATTTCTCGTCGACCTTTCGTGAAACAATTATGCCAGCCCCCCTGGATGACCGCTTGAACCACGGCACCGAAAATAGGGTAGAAGAGCAGCAGGGTCGCTATGTCTTCATCAGTGGAACCCAGGGAACAGTGGAAGGAAGAATGGAACGACCAAGAAGATTTTTCGGAACGCGACAAACTTATAGAAGAGTTCCAGACGTACGCGGCGCCAATCCGGGCGCAGACACTCAGGGACATTGGGTCACACCTGGAGCAGCGGGAGAGCGAGGGTTCATTGTACCCAGACATAGACGAACCCCAATTTCTTATGAAATTGTTGAGGAAGCGTGAGTTCAGAGAAACCCTTCAAACCAAGATTACTGATGAAACTCTACAAACAAATGTTTGCGCAGTGGAAGAATTTGAATATACATCAGTGCAGAAATTTGTAGCACAGTTCATGTCTCCTAAAACACCCTATAATGGAATGCTTTTGTATCACGGTGTCGGCGTAGGAAAGACATGTACTGCTATTCTAGCTGCAGAGGCATTTCTTGAATTAAGTCCTAAGAACAAGGTATTTATAATCGCACCACCTGCGATTCAGCCAGGATTCTACAGAACTATTTTTGATTCAAGTCGGATTAAGTTTGGCTCTGAATCGGATGTACCCAATGAGCACGAGGGTTGTACTGGAAACCGTTATCTTTATTTAACACAGACACAATATGAAAGAGAGAAAAAGGACATTGAATTACGTGTCAATAAACTCATCAATAAGCGGTATTCCATAATGGGATACGTTGCCTTCAGAAATATGGTAAAAGAAATTATTGGTCAAATTCCGGTAACACTCAATCCGGAAAAGAAGGCTCAACAAGAAACACGCCTTCTACAAAATGCCTTGAGTGGCTCACTTATTATTGTTGATGAGGCACACAATATGCGTGATGTATCAGATGATGCTGATGATGCAGATGATCTAACGAGTGGTGCTCCAGATGAGCGCAGTGATTCATCAGGAGGCAAAAAGTTGGCTCCGTATTTAAGAAAGGTCTTGGAAACCTGCGAAGGAAACAAGTTACTACTTATGTCTGCAACGCCTATGTACAATACGTATAGTGAAATCGTATCGCTTTTGAATTACCTGTTATATGCAGACCATGTAGATAAGTCTCAACTTTTGAGAGAATCAGATATTAAATTCCAGATGAATGAATCGGGGGAGCAATTAACTCCAGAATCTGAGGCAAGAATCATTAAGGTGGCGAATGGCCGTGTGAGTTTTATGCGGGGTGAAAATCCGAAGGCCTTTCCTGCAAGACTCGATCCAGCGGATTCATTGCGTCTTAAAGAGTGGCCTGATAGACAGCCAAATGGTAAGGAGCAAATTCCAGTCGAGCAGAGAACAGATGTACTTCGTTTACCGCTTGTTAAATGTGAGTTATCAGGGGATTCTTTAGCGGTTATGCGGTATATGACTGAAAAACTTGTTTCAGCAAAGGGTGTAGGGATTCGCACAATTGATACCTTGCTGCAGGCAGGAAATTGTATCTTTCCAGGTGAAGGACTTGATGGACGTATAGGAAATGAGGGGTTTCAGAATTTATTTACATCAAAGGCCGTTGCCGCAACCTTTGATAGTACACGTATATCCTTTCTTCCACAATATGTACCCGCTGATTCTGATCCTAATACTTATAGCTGGATGACAACAGGAAGAAATAGTCTAGGAAAATATTCACCAAAGTTTAATCAGATTTTACAGTCTATACGTTCAGGTACAGGTATATCGTTTGTTTATAGTCGCTTTGTTGAAAACGGTGCAGTGATTTTTTGCCTCTTACTCGAGGCGAATGGCTATACTGCTTGGGGGCGTTCGGCACCCTTATTCAAAGCAAATAAACCTGCGGATGGAGGTAGACAATGTGCAAAATGTGAAAAAAAAGAAAAACACCATCCAGCCTTTATAAAAGAGCAACCAGAATCACGTGAAAATCATATATTCAGTCCTGCATATTATGCTCTTCTAACGGCAAGTAGCGTAGATACAGTTGAGAAACAATCGCTTCCTCTTTCTCCAAACAATCCACGGGTTGTTTCTGTCGCACGTGATTTCAATAATTCAGATGGATCCAAGATTAAGGTAATCGTTGGTTCACAGGTTGCAGGTGAAGGTCTTGACTTGCGTGCGATAAGAGAAATCCATATCTTAGAAGGATGGTTTCACTTGTCAAAACAAGAGCAGATTATAGGGCGTGGTATTCGTTATTGTTCTCATCAGGGTCTTCCTTACCAGGAGAGAAATTGTATTATTAATTTATATGTAAACGTATTTCCTCCAGATATAAATAAGGAAACCATTGATTTATATACATACCGTAATGCAATGAATAAGGCGGTTCGTGTAGGAAATGTAAGTCGTGCTTTAAAACAAGGCGCAACTGACTGCAATGTAAATCGTGAGGCAATCTTAGTAAGTGGTTTAAAAAATGTAAGAATGGTTGATAACCAGCGCGTAGAAAGAGATCAGGATCTAAATGACAAAGATTATACATCAATTTGTGATTGGATCCGTTGCGCATATACATGTAAGCCATCCATTGATATAAAAAGACTTCCTGAAGATAATCAAACGTATGATATATTTTCAGCCCGCTTTGCTGAGCAGTCTATGATTTCGCGATTGAAGAAATTAATAAAAGAGCAAACTTGGTTTCGCTGGGAAGATATACAGGAAATTTTTAAGGATATTCCAAAGGCTACATTGACAGCCTTGCTTCTAAGAACAGTCAATAATCCATCAGTAACCTTTGAAAATGGGCACGTTCAAGGTCATCTTATCTACAGAAATAATTTATTCTTATTTCAACCAAGTACAATTCAAGATCACGGAATTCCATTATCTCTCCGATATGGAAGATATCCTATTAAAAGGGATTACTATGAGCCAGAAAAGGTCACTTCAGCTAAACCAGCCATTGTTACAAAGGCACGTGCATTTAAGGTAAAAGCGACAGTTCTGCCTATTGTAGAAAATGAAAATTCAGATAAGGATGATGATTCAGTAGAACAAGGTCAAGAAGCTGCTTTACCAGTTGCACCTGTAGCACCTGTCGCAAGTGAAATAAATATGGATGCAACGAGGGCATTTTGGTCTGATATAAATAGCTGGATTGATACTTGGGCAAAAGATGGAACCCAGAAAGCAAATATCTTAGAAAATATACCAGATACCTTGAGTGAATCACTCCTACGCTATACAGAGAATGATTCTGAAAAGAAAGATAATTATATATCACGTTTGAAGAAACTTCAATGGTGGGGTCAATCCATTGCAAATGTTCCTGATGGCCTCAGTGATCTTCGCAAGGCGGCAAGACAATTTGCTTGGGATTCAATTCTAAAGGGACCTGAGCAAATTGCCTTATTAGAAGAAGGTGTTGCCTATGCAGAAGAAGCAGGAAATGAGCAGCTTGTAAATTCAGGTTCTATAAAAGGCTTTCGTTACCTTGATATGATAACAAGACAACCTATATACAAATGTAGTGGTATGAGTGACGTTGCTGGAAGTACAACTTGCCCACCTTCCGTTCTACAACTCTTTATAACATCCAAGACTGATCCAGTCATTAATGCAAAGGCCACTCCAACGACAGCCTCTGAAATATATGGATTTATGGTACCTTGGGAAAATCTAATGATGTTCAAGACAAATTCACCGAAACCAGGAAATAAGGATCCAGGGCAAGGTGCGGCGTGTGCAATTGTAAGTACAGTGAGTGCTCACAGAAAGAAGCTTGTTGAGCTTGGAATAATTCTAGCACGCTACGATGCAGAAAAGAAAACCTACGATTTGACTGACCAAATGTTATCCAAGGGCGGTCGTGCCTTGACAGGTGCTGCGAATTTCTGTGCTCTTATGGAAATCGTTATGCGCTGGATGGATATACGGCGTGAAAGATATGGAGGGCTTAAGTTTTTCTATAGACCTCTCTCAGCCTTTTACTCCAAGCATAAGAGTAAGAAATGAACTTTTTAGAAAAAGTTCGCAAAAGCCTTTAAACATTGCTTCAAGCGCATAAAAAATTGATTCATCAGACTCTACCATACAGTAGTACGCAATGGAGACAGAAGCATTCTTCCAGGAAAAGGTATATCTAACCCCCAAGGATCTCCAGCAGGAGATTACATCCGTTGATAATATTCTACTTGATAAACTCAAGGAGCGCCTTGAGCAGCGATGCTCACCTCACGGCTATGTGATGCCTGGAACTCTGGAAATTCTTACGCGGTCGGCTGGAATGGTAGACTCCGGTAGATTTTCGGGAGATTGGGCCTTTCTAGTCAAGGCCAAGGGCACGGTTCTTCACCCTCCCGAGGGCACCCTTGTAGAAGTGGAGGTTCTCAAAAGCAATAAGATGGGCATCTACGCCGTCTATGAGAATGCAATTCGCTTAATGGTCCCTCGTGATCTCCATCTCGGTGATGAGGAGTTTGACCAGGTTCAGGTAGGCGAGCGCATTCGTGTAGAGATTCAGAAGTCTCGGTTTCAGTTGAAGGATCCCTTTATTGTGAGTGTAGGTATTTACCGTGGGCGCGCAGGTGCTCCGACACGCATTATGCCTGCTGTTACAACTGGTCCCCAGACGGTAAATAAGGAAGATGTTCAGGCTGAAGTTGAGGATGAAGAGATAGCTGAAGCTGACGATGCTGAAGCTGAAGAAGAGGGTGCGGAGGAAGAGGAAGAGGAAGAGCAACAGGAAGAGTAGAATGTCCGACGATTATGAACTTAGAAAGGAGTTCTGCAAGGAAATCACAACACTATCAAGGCCCGAACTAGAGGAGCTCTATCGGATTCTTAGACGCGAGGGTGGAGAGTTCAGTGAGAATTCAAATGGAATCTTTTTTGATGTCGCTGCTCTTCCGGCTTCAGTATTCCAGTCACTGTGGAAGTTCATTGAATTCTGTAAGTCAAACGCCAGAGATTTAGAGGAACGCAATAAGCAATTGATTGGTATGAATTTTTCATAATTGTTGCGCAGAGTTTAAAAGTGCATAATTTGGTTTTTGCGCAGAGTTTAAAAAGTGCAGTGCAAGTCTAAAGTCATAGCGCATACTATATGTAATATGAGTGACACAGTACCCGAGTCTCTGATCCAGATATGTGAAACACATCAGGATCGCAGATTTCACGTCGGTAGATCAAAGAAGACTAGAAAGGAAGGTTCAGGTGCTGATACCCAGGACCAGATGCCAAAGTGGAATCTTACTACCCATTCCATTCAGCCAAGACATCCACTCGCTGCCTGGATGTGGCTCAATGATCCTCTCTTCCGTGTTTCTCCGGATCAGCTCAGGCAGCGCCTCATCCTAGATGCCACCACCGAGTGGCAGGAGCGCTGTGCAAATTTGGATTTCCCCAGAGTCCTCAGTAAAAAGAAGGCCCTTGAAGGCCTCGGTGCCTTGAAGCCTGACTTGACTCAGGCTCGGGCGGCAATGATTGCGATGGAGAGATACACTCAAGAGAATCCACTTCTATGGATTCTCTGGAATGAGGAAGAGAAGAAGGTAAGTTTCCTAGATGATAAGGCCTTCCCTCGTGAGGGCGGATATAAGCAAATCTGGATTATGAGGGAGCCTATGTGGGATCGTCTTTGGGATGCATCGTCTTGGTCGTCCAAGGACTTGGTCTCTTGGATCCAAAAGCAGGAAGAGGATTCTTTCGCAGTTCAATGGCCTCTTGAGCCGGCCACGGCAACAATGAAAACAATGGCTACAGAATATGAGGTCTTAAATTTTGCAGCGAAGGGCCTATCAAAGGATGAGCTTCGTAAGCGGTTAGGTCGTGCAAAGGCGATTAAGGCGCTTCTGGTCTCACAATTCTAATATCGTGATTTGCAAGCCATCTAGGTGTAACCTTTGACCAAGATGAATAAAAGAAATCAGTAATAGGATCTTCTGCAATCTTATATCTCGGATCCATATTGGTTTGTAATTCCATAATCTTTTGTGGTATACTTAACAGCTTATACATATCGTTATAATGAATTAAGAATACAAGATCCGTAAATCCATATGGAATTACATTATTTGGATATCTGTGTGCATACCCAATAACAATTTCATCCTCATCACAAGCAACATTCGCAAAATCTGCAGTAATATCAACATCGTATCTTGTGAATAAAATATATTGGGATTCCTCTTTGATTCTATATAAGGATTCGTGAATTCCTTGCCAGAAGTATAAAAATGTCTTATATGGTCTAGATAAAACTATATCTTTCTTTTCTTCTTCTGTCCAGCTCTGTGATTCAATTAAACAGTCATCATCAAAAGTATTTAATAAATCTTTTTGTTCTTGATTTAAAAAACCTGTATCACACACCTTATTTCCATGCCACGAGGCTGTATTCGCATCTACAGTATCCCAGGTATGCATAAATATTTTATGCCTTGTATTTGATAAGGCCTTTCTTAAGGATGAATGCGTCTTTTCAAAGGTTCTAAAATGTCCTCTTACAATCACGTTTAAATCAAGTGGCTTTGTTACTTTATGAATAGAAATGTTCTTGAAGTCTATAACAGCAGATGCATCATAATGGTCAAAAATAAATAATACTTCTGTATTCATATTTCTAACAGTTATTGTAAGCTTCACTGTTTTTAGCTGATTCGCGTAGATTGGCCCTGTTTCATGAAATATGACTGGATTATGTAATTTTATAAAGGGTATTGAAATATCTGTATCACTTAAGATATCAAAGGATAATTCATATTTACCGCAATCAAGAACGTAGCCAAACCATGAATATATTCCATTTGCTAGCTTCGTAAGTGTAATATTCTTATCATCGTGTATCACCATTTTAACCGTTCCTGTTCTTGAAAAATATGGAACACCTTCTGTAAATATATATTTATTTACAAGTAAATTGAGTTCATTAAAAAATCTTAGTTTAAAGGTACTTAATTCAGCCACAAGTTTAGCCTCTTCATTTTTTATATAATTTATTTTACATTTTTCTTCAAATGGTACTTGAAAACAGTGTGCAATAACACCTGGTCCTCCCATTACAATCGTCCCTTGAACATTATAGTTTCGATATGTTCTATATATATTATATATATCATCTAGCATTGATAAAGGGAATAAATACAAATTATCATCAAGTAATTCTATTTTAGAAATCTTATTGATTTGAACCTTAGATATAATATTAAGCCTTGTATAGTCAATGTTTAAAAGTGGCTCAAGGAAATATAAATCAAACCGTGTTAAGCATACCATATCATAGCTAGTTTTAGATTCACTTATATAATCAATTAATAATCTTAGGACCTCAATTGTTTTAGAAATACGTCTATCTTCGGTATTTCCTATATAGCTATACCGTACTGGATTATATGATTGTAATACATCTTTTGCAATTGGACTCTCATTGGTACATATAAACGTATCAATTGTGTAACCTTTTTCTGTAAAAAACTCATAGATATATTTCTTAATATTCTTTATATACTGTCGGGAATCAAGATTTTTTGAGAATGATACAATTGTTTTATCATTTACATCAATATAATTTAATCCAGAGAATAGTATTGCCATTTTCATATTGAAACACTATTACTCTTCATTATTATTTATTTGATTATTTAACGTATGCTTTAATGAATCACGAAACTCTTTTGGCCATCGCTTTTCAATATATATCTTTAGTAAATCGATGCTACAATCATTATATATAGCTTTTTTATTCCATAAATCAATATAATATCCTTGTTGTAAGGTAGATCCTTGTTCATTTCTATATTCTTCATAATTTATTGATATTGTTTTATCAGTTATCGTACGTATTCCTGCTTTATTATGCGTTCCACCAAATATGAAATCAGCGTTCTCATAGGGTATTCTAGTGTTATATCCAAGTAAAAGGGGACCGGTTGGTTCCCAAGGATTTTTACCATAGTATTTTGTACTTACATTATATACAACATTCACGATTGCATTTAATAATGTGGGATTACCCTTTTTGCAAATCATCATTCCATTATAAATAGATGCATATTCTATATTATTCATTGTAAATTGTCCATCTTTTACATGATACTCTCTATCTAACAATGAATGCAAGGTAAATCCATCTACAAATTTTATTTTTACATCAAGATATATTCCACCATGAATATATAGTACACAATATCTCCACAAATCTGCCTTGTATGCTCCTGGAATCAAGGCATCATAGGCTACAAGGACTTCACTAGGAAAGTTATCCCTTATAAATTCACGACATTCCTCATTATCAAACATTTTGTATTCAAAGTCAGGGTGTTCATTCTTAAGACTGTCTATGCATTCTTTCATCTTTGGAGGGAGCTCGTGCGTCTTCCAGGTTTGCCAGATTTTACGAGGAATGACTTCATTTATATTCTTAAGTGAAAATGAAAACTCATTGATATAATATCCCTTCTCATACGTTGTAAATGGCATGTCCATTGTTCTCTTCTGAAGGTGGCAATATAAGACTTCTTTCTTATCACCTGTGTCATAGAGAACAGATAACTTCGGATTCACCTTGTCGTAATATAAATGGCTTATATTCTTCGTGGAATTATATACATCAAAGAAATTCTTCTCATACTTTGCATAATTAGGTCGAGTCATATGAAAGAAACACTCTGGTACTATATCGCAGAAGTGTGCATTTGCAAAAAACATCTTAATATTATTATTCTTCAAATATTCCTTCAGTGGTTCTCTATAGGCGATTTCATCCGTTATAAACGTCTTTGAATTATCCGTCACTAAATCGAAGTAATTTGGTATTGTCGTAAAGTTATTCTTAAATGAATCTGTATTCTGGATCGCCACGAAGTGGCCGTGCCACCCCCCAAAGATTCCATAATTCTCATTGAAATCAATGAAGTTTGACATCTTTCCATAGATTAAATCACAATCTCCCCAGCCAACATAATCATCCTTCGTCACATTATACTTCTTCAAATAATCATCAAACAACAATGGATAGACAATCTTAAAATCCACAAATTTGTAATTTGACTTAATTAGGTCCTCACAATACACGTGCTTTCCATATGTCTTATAGAGAAGATTTGAAATACGCTGCTTCACCTGTTCAATCGTTAATTTCACGTGAATTAGATTCACGGGTACCTTATAGGGTGTTAAATCAATATCTGTGACAAGGAAGACACTGAGGATATCCGTATTGATTCCAAGAGAATCAAGGTATAGCTGGAAATAATTCGGGAAGGCTCCGTAATAAACAATAAAGATATAGATTCTTCGCTTCACTAGATTCGTAACAGTATACTTTATCGATTCCATTGATAATCCTGTGACTGTATTGATTAACGGTACCATATGAGTATCAGGTGAATACCAACCACCCTTTCCAGGAATATGAATATCAAGAATTGACTTGAAGATATACTCGTAATTATATGCAAGATTATACATATTAAATAAATTCACGGCTCGTTCACGAATATATTCTCTGTCAAACTTTCCATCGAGTGCCATCTGAACACCATAGCAATAATCTGCGAGTGTATGACAACGTAGACCAGATTTACCCTGCTCAACTGTTTCAACCATACCACCCCAATCTGAGCAGATGACTGGAGTTCCACAGAGTTGGGCCTCCACCGGCCCACAACCAAAGGGTTCCAAATACTTGACTGGATGTATAAAGGCGGTACAGGTTCCTAAGAAATCTGAGCGCTCAGATCCGTGAATCGGTTCCTTATATAAGATATTAGGAACAACTAAATAGGGCTTTGGATCTCCTTGGCCACAGAGAATAAACTCAACGTGAGGGAACCGTCTTGCAACCTCAAGAATAATCGAGCAACCCTTCAACCCTGTAATACGTCCCATAAATCCAACTCTCATCGGCTTCGTCTTAGGCGTTAATGATAACTTGAATTCATCTACGTTAAATGCGTGTGGAATGACGAACCAGTAATTATTCGGCTGGACATTTTCAATGCCTAAGGCTCTTGACATCCAACAATATGCCTCAAAGATTCTGTAATTCATATGAGAACCATCATATCCTATGCCTGTTTCAATCACAATATAATTTAACTTATCGAGAGCGTCCTGATATGTTCTTGATAAGGGTACGCATACAATATCCGTTGATGTACCACGGTAATTCTCGGTTAGCTTTTCACGAAGACGCTTATTGAATTCCTTGGTTAAGGGTGATGACCAATTGGAAAATGTACTAATAATCAGTGATGGATCATCATTCTTCTTTGTAGCTTCTTCAAGAGTTAGCTTTGGATCTAGAAACATAAGTGTCTCAATGCGCAGCTTAGTCCATTCGGCCTTCGTCAATAAATCAAAGTGTTTCGTTGCATCAACATCAGACGTCTCAATACCATAGTGATATACCTCAAATCCACGAGATAACATCATTGGGCAAAACTGCTTGACCTTATTCGTAAAGGCATCGTGGCTAAATTCAGAACGCGTAATCGTATATGGAATCGCGGGAATATGAATGCGTATCTTAGAATTCTCTGCTTTTGGAGTTGATGGAACATAGGAGACAATCGATTTAGGAATTCTTTGGTTTATATTATCTATGTAAGGTCCTATATACGTATCAGGTGAATACCAGCCATTCTTTCCAGGTATATGGATATCAAGAATGGACTTGAACGCATATTCATAGCTATATGCAAGATTATACATATCATATAATCTTACAGCTCTTTCGCGAATATATGCTCTGTCAAACTTTCCATCGAGTGCCATCTGAATTCCTTGGCAAAAATCACTTAGAGTATGGCCTCTAAGACCTGTTTTATACTGCTCAACCGTTTCAACCATACCACCCCAGTCAGTGGATATAACAGGGGTTCCACAGAGTTGCGCCTCCACCGGTCCACAACCAAAGGGTTCCAGATACTTCGCAAAATGAATGAACGCAACACAGCTTCCTAAGAATTCGGAGCGCTCAGACCCGTGAATGGGTGGCTTATATATAATATTTGGTACAGTCAAAAATGGTGTAGGGTCTCCTTGACCACATAAAATAAACTCAACGTGAGGAAAACGTTTTGCGATTTCAACCATTACCGTGCACCCCTTGAAAGTTGTAATACGCCCCATAAATCCAACTCTCATTGGTTTGGCTTCTATAACCGGATTTAGTGTGAACTTAAATTCATCTACATTAAATCCGTGTGGAATCACGAACCAATAATTATTGGGATCCTTCTTTTCAGTTCCCAATGACCTTGACATCCAAGAATAGGATTCAAAAATACGATAATTCATATACGAATCATTGTATCCTATGCCAAACTCAAGAGCAACCACAGTTAGACCGTCAACTGCATCTTGATGTGTTCTTCCGAGTGGCATACAGACAATGTCCGTTGATGTACTACGATAATTCTCGGTTAGCTTTTCACGAAAGCGCTTATTGAATTCCTTTGTTAAGGGTGATGACCAATTGGACAATGTACTTATGACCATTTCTGGGTCATCATTCTTCTTTTTAGCTTGTTCATATGTCAAGGCTGGTTCTACAAATTGAACGGTCTTAATACGTAGCTCTGTCCATTCATCCTTCGTTAATAAATCAAAGTGTTTCGTTGCATCAACATCAGATGTCTCAACTCCATAATGATAGACCTCAAAGTTACGAGATAACATCATTGGGCAAAACTGCTTCACCTTATTCGTAAACGCATCGTGACTATATTCAGACCGCGTAATTGTATATGGAATCGCAGGAATATGAAGACGAATCTTTGGATTATCCATTATCTATTAATATAAGCTTATCCAGAGGCATTTGAATAAACGCAGCCAGCTTGCCGTAAGTAAGTAAAGTTAAAAAAGTAACGCCTAAAGTTGAATGCTACACCCAAAGCAGAGAAGGCACACGCAATGGATATTCGTAAGGCCGAATTTGAACAGCTCAAGAGACTTGTTCAGGATTGGCTTGACCACGATGATCAAGAGCTAGAGGCAACCTTCGGTACTACCGGACAAGTGAGTTCGACCACCTTTGCCGCTATCGGTAAGAGACTCAAGAATCGTGGTTATACATCGGTTATCCAGGAAGACAAGTTAAACATCATCACACCAAAGCATGTGCGTATCACCCTCAACGGTCTAGGAGTGATTCAACAGTATTGCCGTGATGATCGTCTTTCTGGAAAAACGTTTTCCGCAATGATTAAGGATAGAACTGCGCGTAATGCAAATTTAGACCTTGAAGACTATAGTGTTCGCATTAAGACCCGCCGTGAAAGAGAACTCGGCGAAAAGGATGCCGATATCACGGAACTCCTGGACCAGTGGGCGGTCCAACAGAAGGCCTTCCGTCTTCTCCGGCGATGGACCTTTCGTGGCGAGGGAATCCGGTTTGACCTCTCAATGGTTCGCCAGACGAACCGCACTGCACGTGGCGAGTATCGCTGGGTCTCAAAGTTCGCCCAGCAAGACATCTCCGTTGAACCCGCTGTCTATGAGATTGAGGTTGAACTAGAGCGCCTTGCAGGA
>Ga0114971_10000975_pt1 | contig 19573 bp, 16 predicted proteins | sample M_140625_MF_Meta_FD_87320 | JGI IMG/M metagenome (GOLD analysis project Ga0114971, IMG submission 87320) | Freshwater microbial communities from Lake Montjoie, Canada to study carbon cycling - M_140625_MF_MetaG | ecosystem: Environmental > Aquatic > Freshwater > Lake | place: Lake Montjoie...
TATATATATATATATAATGTCTATTGATAGTATTGACAATAAATCAGATTTTTTAACTATTTTAAATAATATTGACGAAATTAAGAGGGTGTTAAATTCAGGCAAAATTTCTAATATTGATGTAAAAGATGATAAGACTGGACGTACAACTTTAATGAAACATTCAATAGATGGTACAGTAGAATCAGTAAAACAACTTCTGGAATTGGGCGCAAATCCAAACTTAAAGGACCCAGAAGGTGATACATCGCTTATGCGGGCGGTTCAATTTGGCGATCACGGCAGTAAACCAAACCAAGGAACAGGAGACCCTAACATGAAAGTAGAAAAGGTAAGACTCTTATTGAAATATGGAGCAAACAGATTTATACCAAACAATAAAACTAATTCAGTATTAGATAAAGCAAAAAGTATGAAAATGATGTGTGATAAATCACAAGATAGTCAATGTAAAGATAAAAATGTTATTGATATACTTATGAGCTATACTCCAATAGATTTTCAGAATAGAGATAATGTACAACCTATAAAACCAGAAAGTATAGTTTCGTATGAGGGTGATAAAATTGCTAAATTTGTTGATGAACTTATTAATAACAACCAATATGAAGAAATGCGCAAGACAATCGATTCAGCTACTTTTAGCACTAGTTGTACTACAAAAGCATACTCTACATGTTCTGATGATAATTCTATATTAGATGACTCTCAAAAAGCATTATTAGATGCGTTAGTAACAAGGTTTGTGACTTTTGCTAAAATACAAATAACTAATTCGCCTCAAGAACAAGAGCGAATATTTGATGCTATTATTTCCAAATATTTAACTGAATCTTCCAAAATTACTCAAAAACCCTCATCTCCTCTTTCAAATATGTTAGGTAAATTATCAGGCACATTTAGTAAACCTTCTAATCCAATAATTGTTGGTTCTGGTAAAAGACGCAAGACTCATAGAAGACGTAATACTCATAGAAGAAACAAGACTCATAGAAGACAAAAGACTCATAGAAAACGCAACACTCATAGAAGACAATCTAGAAAATAAATATTATTATAATACAATTTACAATACAAGTTATATTTCATGTTAGTTAATTTGTACTTTATTTATATTGTTTCTAGGTTATATCAGTTTCTTGTCTTATATTAGCTTTTGGACTTGTGTGTCAATGTCAATCATAATTGTTTCAACTGACTTCACATTTGCCGTAGCATGTTCGTCACCAATTAAAAACGTTGTTAAATTCAATATAATTTTTATCCTATCTTGTGTCCACAGCTTTGTAAATATTTTTGTTAGTTCACTTGTATATAAAGGTGTCATTGAGTCGTTTTTAAATAGTTCTTCATTATAAATTTCCTTTAAATAGTTGTCAATTAGTGTCGCATAATAGTTTATACACAGACGAATAATAGAACAGCTTTTATATGTTTCACTTAATCGAACTAGACCATTTTGCGCGCACTTGAATAATTCCTTAAGTTTAGGGTTTTTTGAAACCGAGTCTTTGGATAAATATTGCTGACACGCTAATTGGATTGGGTTATATATATATTGTATGTCTGATTTGGTCGTGCTAAATATATAGCGACAAAATGCTTGAAATGGACCAGGTTCTTGTAAAAAAACAATATTATTGGATATACAAATTTTAGTGCCAATTGGCTTATTGCTCAGAATGGCGAGCTTAATAATGACCGAAAGTGGGTCCAAAATATATAATTGTAGGTCGACTGTTTTATTATCGGGAATTTCCATTATTATAAGTTATGAAGATTATAAGTTATAATTATATCCTTTTTCTTCTTTTTATAGATTTCTTGTAACGCCAAAATTGCCATTGAATGAGGTCATTGCTCTAAATATATTAACAATATATGTCTTACATTTAGCCTTAGCATCATTTATTTTTCTATTTTACATTAGCACCGTTATCAATAAGTTTTTTGACGGCTTCTAAATCACAATCAGAAGATGCTTCTATAAGAGAAATGTTTAAATCTTCTTGTTTCTTTGTTATATAATCTATCTTAATATAGTTTAAAAAAATAATTATAATATTTATAATGGGTTATACACGCGAATATTGGATTAGTTTTTCTTATTTTTGGATTAGTATCATAATAATATATTTTATTTTTGCGTCATTATTTACGTTGTCAAAATAAGTTTTATAACCATTCATTTATAACTGCCTCGCAATTTGTGAAGAGCTCGTTTTTAAGCAGCATGGGTATCTCATTGAAATCGACAATCTTCTTATTAGTATTGTATTGCGCTATAAATGCGTCTGATGATTGTAATCGTGTTTGAAATGCTGCCTGGTCCTGATAATATTTGAGCGCCGTTTTGGGTCCGCATTTGGGGAATACGGACGGAATGTTGTCGCTAATGTCGCCCATTACTATCTTACAGAATAGGTCGCACTCGGCTGAGCCTGTTGAGCTCTTCTGGTCTGTGATTTTTTTGAAACCCAGGTTGTAAATGTGTACGCGCGGCTCAGCAAGCTGTAAATAATCCTTATCTGATGTAATTATGTAGACATTACAGTCTTGGTATTTTTGAAGAACATGCTTTACTGACAACGCAACACAATCATCGGCTTCCAATGTTGGATGTGATAAAATAGCTTTAGCTCCACCCTCTATGAACAAGTTTTCGGCGTAAACCATCTTGAAAAAGGGACCGCCCATGAATCCGTCTTCTTTGCCATTTGCCCGGGTTGCCTTATAATTAGGAAACAATTCGTTGCGCCAAATGTTCTCGCGTTTACAATCTCTACCGACAATAATGGTCGGTACAACGCTTTTATGAATACCTAAATTCTTCCTTAGATTTTGAACATGGTCTACAAATATTTTTCTAAACTTGGCAACAAATTGCTCGTTTAGAAATGGGTCGTCTAGGACAATTTCGGGGTACGCATTCTTCCACCAAGTAAGAAGCGAGTGATAGCGATAGAAGCAGAAGTAGCTGCCGTCAATGAATATGAAAGTCTTCTTTTTACTAGTGTTTTCGGTATTGTTAGTTGTTGCCATTTTTTCTATTATAATAGTAATCTGTATTGTGTTTAATATTATATATTTTATAAAGTATTTAAAATTTCAATTTTTAATTTAACGTCTTCTTTTTGTCATTCTTCTTCTTTTGTTAGTTCTTCTTTTGTTAGTTCTCCGCCTTTTGTTAGTTCTTCTTTTACTTCGTTTGCCGCCTTTACCACTACCACTACCACTACCACTACCACTACCAATACCCATACCCATATTACTAAAGGCGTTGTTAAGCGCTTTAGCATCATTTCGATTTTGCGCATTTATCTCATTTTTTATATTGTTATTTTGTACTCCTTGAAAAAAATCTTGACCTTTTGATGTTTGCTGAGGATTTGTTCTTAAAACGCGTTGCCCTTGTTGCCCTTGTTGCCCTTGTTGTTCTGTATTCATATTATATTATATTATACAAAGAAAATATTCTAAGACACCACTTTTAAAGTAGCGCCACTCTTAATTTTATAACGCGTATCTTGATTTTCGATAACAATACAGCCCTCCGATGGATTACCAGAGCATCCGCCGCCGTGAATTAGAAATCCGCTTCTGCCGCACATCGAATTGGACGATGCAGGATACAATTCGTAGCAATATTGCATCCCTTTAAAAGTCATCATATTGCCTAAACTATAGGTGCCTTGGGGCAAAGGGCCGACCGAAACTTGGCATTGGCAGGACGGGTTGTTACGACATGAACCGGATTGACCCGAGCAGCAGCCATTAGTATCAATATAGGAACCGTCGTAAGCGGGGCCGGAAAAGCGGTGTCCTGATTGCGAATAAGTATACACATATGAAGTAGCAACACTTGTGTTCAATGACCCTCTAAGCGAAGAAGATTCAGGTTCAAAATACTCGTTCTTGTTATCGTAAGAAAACATAAAATCGGCATTTACAAAGGAAAATAGCAGAAACACGGTAGCAACTAGTTGTCGAAACATTTTATATTATATTTGTATATTTTCTTTAATTTGTTTTTTTATCTTCATCTTTTTCTTCCTCTTTATCTTTAGTTTCCTCTTTATCTTTAGTTTCCTCTTTATCTTTAGTTTCCTCTTTATCTTTAGTTTCCTCTTTATCTTTAGTTTCCTCTTTATGATATGATTCTTCAAAAGTAATATATTTATGTTTTTCTTCATCATAAAGAGTCAACCATAAATTATTATAGCAATCATTAATAGACATTTTTACAATATTATCAAACATAATGCTGTTAGCTACAACTTCTTCATGATAATTTTGTAAATTGTATCCTGGCAGTTTAGAGTTCATATGATGAATATGATGGTACTCTATACCCATGTAAAAATATTTTAGGTAATTTGATATTTGAAAAAACGAAGACCCTTTTAGGCCACTATCTCGTTGAGTCCATTCATCATTATTAACAACAAATGGCGGATTAAAAGTATGTTGATTATGAAACATGATAAATGACATTGAAGCTGACATCGAATACCAAATTATAAAATGCCATAATAATCCATATTCATATATTTTTGATACATACAAAAGTGATAACACGTTATTTAAAATATGATTCATTACAATTTCTAATAAAGATTGAGTAAAGACATATGGACGTCTGTATTTTTTTACGGTATATATAAACTGCTGAAAAACTCCAAAATATATTATTGGAATGATTGTAAAAAACACAAAGGGGTTTTTATATATCCTATGAATTATTTGTTGCGTTTTTGTTTTTGATAAAAATTGTTTTTTAGTTAATATAATTGTTTCATTGAAAAAGAAGTGTTGTTTGTTTTCAATATTTCCATTTGTTAAATGATGTGTATGATGGTCTAATATCCAATTCGGACTGATAAGCATAAACATTCCGGTTATATGAGAAATAATATAATTTAATGTTTTATTTGGAGTATATGATTGATGACAACAATCGTGAAATATAACAAATGTTCGCAGTGTGAAAAACCCCATAACTGGTACAGTAAAACAACTTAACCAACTATTTCTAAATAACCATGTTAAATAAAACAACGCAGAAAATAATGTAGTATGTATAAATAAATCTAAAAATGCGGATATGTAACACGATTTGTATTTGGTAAATAACTCACTTTCATTTATTCTAACAAAAGTGACAGTTTCGATTCTTTCATTACTCATTTTATATTATTATATTATAATTATACAATTAAATTCTTTAAGCTATTTGTATTTGTAAAAATGTAGAAAATATTTGAAAACACATATGTTATTTCAATTGTTCAATGAATTTTTGAGTGCGCTTAAACATTGTCTTCAATATGATTCCAAATAGTGGTTCAATCATATAAGGTATAGTTACTTTAGAGTCAAAATGAATGTATTGTGTTAGATTTAATTTGTGTGGACTAACAAGTTTGAAATCATATATCATATGAGTTATTGGCAATAATTCTGCGCTGGGAGAGTCATTGACTTGTATTCCATACTCCGGATTCTGCGTCAAAACAAATACAATACTGTCTGTTTTGTCTTGAATTTTTTTGATATCAAAACATATGTACCGATGTTTTAGTCCCAATTCTTTGAAAAAATGTACCATTCTTATAAATACTCTGGCATCTGTGTCATTTATTATATCCAGTTTGATTTTTTCAAAACTGGCTAAATTTGTCTCATACATAAGATTTATTAAACTGAAATTCAATAGGGTTTTCATATGAATTTTTTTGTTTTCAATAGTAGATGTTAATCTAAAGTTGTTAGTTATAACACGAACTAACAAAAATGATTTACCTTCGGCTAGTTTTCGTTCATAACCATTATTACAATCTTCTTCATTGTCTTCTTTACTTTGAATCATTTAATATGCTAAAAATAGCATATATTTTATTTTTTTACTAATTACTACTTACTAATGTTTTTCTAGTATTTCTGTGTCTTTGTTTTCTAACTGACTTGCGTTTTATAACTCTGTGTCGTTTTCTAACTGACTTGCGTTTTTTAACTGACTTGCGTTTTATAACTGACTTGCGTTTTATAACTGACTTGCGTTTTTTAGTATTATAATTGCGAAGAGATGATTTGTTTCTAATTATTTTACCCCCTTTTTCATCTGGTTGTTTATCAGGACCAATTTTGGAAGTAACTGTTTTCACTTCGTTACTTAACTGTGCTGTTGGTAAATTTCCTTTAACAAAATACGGAGCTGCGTTGGTCTGTGTTGTAGTTCTGTAAATTTTATTATGTGCAGTTTGGTCCACTAATACATTTGTAGTATTAGGACAAACTGTGGCGCATGAATCATCCGCATTATACCCTCTGTAGTTATTTGCACAATAATCTAATAAGTCCATTATATTTGGGTTTTGCCATTTATCTAAAAAACTATTTGAATTAGTTTTATTACCTAAAGAATATTCATGAGCAAAAATTAAAAATTCTGAAATCATACACGAAACCATAAATAAAAAAGCAGAAGGTGCTGTATATATTTTTGAATCAATTGACTCGTCTATTTCTCTAAAAAGGATGTTATTTGAAAATGTGTCTCTTGTTGGACGCATTGCTTCAAATATTACATGGTATTCTAGACTATTTCGTTTAACATATTTAAATGTGGCATCGGGGTCTAAACCTTGAGTACATCTAAAATATTTAACTCTCAAATCATCAGTTAAGCTAAATGGTGAATTATTCCAATTTTCACTCATTATTTTTATATTGTCTTTAACTCGTAAAACATTTTCATCAATAAAGGATTTAAATTTGTCTGAAGGTCTAGTACCTATTAGTGTAGCAAACCATCTTTTTACAGTGTCTCTTAATGGAATAATTAGTTTATCTATACTAGAACTAGAACTAGAACTAGAACTAGAACTAGAACTAGAACTAGAACTAGAACTAGAACTAGAACTATGCGATAGAATGCTATATTTTTTTAACAAATTTAAATTGTATTCAGAAGTATCTGCTAAATCTACTATATTTTCATTACCAACACAACTAATAGAATATTTACCCATTGAACATCCTATATATGAACATACACTAAATGTGTCTCCTTTCTCGATTACATCAGATATATCTAGGTTAGATTTCGTATTGTCTTTTTTTTTATATACTTGCTCCAAAAGGTTATACATTTTTCTTGAAACTGGACTAAAACTATAACATTTTAAACTAAGAGAGGTTACAAACTGCCTACATACAGGGTTTTTTTCAGGTTTAACTGCTGAAAATGCTGCTGAAGTTTCTGGGGTAGTGCTATTTTCATATTCTAATATTTTATGCATAGATTGTAAATGCGTGATTGCCCATTTGTCCAAAAGCCATTTATTAAGAGCCATTAGCCATCCTGGTGAGTATGTTTGCTGAGATTCCGCAATAATTCTTAATGCTATTATTCCAAGTTCTGCAAAGGCGTCAGATTTTAATTTTCGATGTCCCATAGAGTCTAGCAAACAAGACGAAACAGACCATGTGCTGTAATGAGCCTGATCATAACTATAAAAACTTAATATATAATTTACAAGTATTTCTCGATATTTGTTAATTTCGACTTCACTAATTATTATAGATTTCATATTATTTAAAATTGCTTCAATAGCAATATATTGACCATGTGCTTGTACTGCTGTTAAAATTGTGACTTTTTCTTGGCTTCTTGAATTCCCTGTAAACTGTAAAATTTCAGTTGACAACCTACTTTGAGAGCTAGACATTGACATAGAATTAGCACTGGTTGTGTTTGCGTTTCGCACTACTTCTTCGTTGACTTTATTTAATTCATTATAATCTTGTATTAATTCATTATTGTTTTGTGTTTGCTCATCAATTGTAGCGGGTAATATGTCAAATGTGTCTATTGTTGACATATTTTTAATTTGTCTCTTTTTACCCAGGACCCTATTATCATTATTATCATATTCATCATAAATACCATCGTCTTCAGTATCATCATCAGAAGCAGCGGAAGCAGCATTCATATTATTATTAGCGGAAGCAGCAGCAACATTCATATTATTAGTATCATCATTAGTAGGAGTGACGACATCCATATTATTAACTAATATATTATTGTAAAATAATTTTATAAAATATTATTTAAAAACTTTTTCATACATTTTTAAAGCCAATTCCTTCTGCTTCGCAAAATCACATATTGGTTTCACATATTTAGCATCGTTATGGTTCACATATTCAGTGTCCCAATTAATTATATCCTTAACTGGCACATCTTTTAACTCAGGTATCCATTGCTTAATATATTCACAGTCCGGGTCAAAATTCTTATTCTGTTCTCTGGGGCTGAAAATGCGAAAATATGGCTGCGAATCAGCACCCGAGCCAGCAATCCATTGCCAATTGCCATTGTTTGATGCCGGGTCATAATCTGTCAACATTTTGGCAAAGTATTGTTCACCATATTCCCACGATATTAGAAGCGTTTTTACTAAAAATGAAGCCACAATAAGACGCGCTCTATTATGCATGTATCCGGTTGCGTTTAATTGTCGCATTCCCGCATCCACAATAGGATACCCTGTTAAACCCTTGGTCCAGCATTTAAACCAATTCGTGTTATTATGCCACGAAATTTTATTATAATTGGGTTTTAAAGCACTTCCTAATACGTGCGGAAAGGCATATAAAATATTTGCGTAAAAATCGCGCCACCAAAGCTGTCTTATAAGGTCCGTATTATTTCTAAATACTTTGTAGACTTCTCTGATGCTTAGACATCCAAATTTGATTGGCGCAGATAACCGGGAAGTTTCCTTGAATAAATTATTATGAGTTTTAGAATAGTGTGCCTGATTTTTAACCGCTGCTTTTAGTAAATCAATTGCTTCCTCACGGCCACCGCTAAGGGTTTCAGGATTCTCAGAAGTAAATCGTCTTAGCGCCGTATCAAGAGACAATGTATTTGACAAGCTTTTTGAAGTCTTTGTTAAATTACTTACGACTTTGTTATTTGGAGACAAAACATGTTTTGAATACGCAGTAGCTGAATTATAAAATGGTGTGAATTTCTGATATACTTGTTTAGAGCCATTTAAAACTGTACCAGGTTCTAACAAATAGTAGTCCTGGCTAGTAAATACTTGGACACCCATTTTCTCAGCTACTACAGTAATGTTTTCATCTCTTTCTGTCGCATAAGGACTATAATCTTTGTTGAAAAAAATACCGTCAATATCTAATCCGGTTACCAATTGTTTTATAATGGCATCATTTTTGCCGTAAAATGTATATAAATGACCGCCTTTTTTTAAAATGCTTGAGGCCAAATCTTGTAATGATTCAATCATAAACTGGACGGCATTATTAGACTTAAATTTATTTGCGCCTGTTACTTGCTCAGGTGTGAAAATAAATACTGTATATACTTTGGAGCATTTGCTACAGGCATCTAGTAAGCCAATATTGTCTATTATTCTTAGGTCGCGCCGAAATATAAATAATCCTGTTTCTAATTTGTTAGTTTTTGGGTTTTTTAATGTTGACATTTCAATTATAATATTATATTATACTTATAAATAAAATATTATACTTATAAATAAAATATTATAATATAACTTTATTTGCTTATACTTCTAGATTTGCTTCTACTTATACTTATACTAATACCTCGTCTAGTTTTATTCTTGATACATCGATATTTCGCATTCCGAGTTTGTCCTGGCTCGCATTTTTTTACACAACGATTTGTAGCTGGGTTTAATTCTTTACCAGGCGGACAAATTTTTGTAGCATAACTTGGTTTTAAAGTTACCTTACTACTAATAGTTGGCTTCACTTTTGCTATTACTGGGTCCATATCAGCAACACGTTCCATATGACTCGATAGCGGTTTTAGAATAACCGGAGACGCCTCTTGCTTTTCAGCCAATCGCATAATTGGTGACGGCATTGGTGCTCTATTTGCTACGTTATTGTTTTCAAATGTTTTATTCAGTCTGGTTAAGAGCCCAGTCTCCAACAATATGTCTTCATATTCATCCAATATAGTTTTGATATCAGTAACACGTTCTGTTATTTCCGGGTCAAACATCTTAGAAAAAAGAGCTGATGCTTTGGTATAAAAATCTTCTGAAACAGCATTGTGTCGTTTAAAACAATTCAATATATATTGAAGTGTGAATCCGAGTCCATAGACGTCAATTGTATCTATAATTTTATCCAAATAATCATCATATGGCAATTTAACGTGTTCGTATAATGAATTAAACGCACTGTCATAAAACCCATATTTGGCTGCCGCAGGCATATCTGTGCCGGGTAAATTAATGTATGAAAAAAATAATTCAAACGCATCTGGTTTGGGAATATCTAGATTTGCTGTATTTTTTTTGTCGCCTGTAACAATCATACCGATTAATTCTGTCCTAATTAAAAAACGTCTATCAAGAGACCTTTTGTACTTACTATATTCATTGTAATTCATTAACCCACATTCAATTGGAAAAGACCAATGAAAATTTGCTAGATTATTTCTGTTTTCTTTTGACAACTTTACAATTTCTGCTTTGGTTCGCATGAGACCAAAGTCAATAAACATTAGTTTGTTTTTTTTCATGTCGTACAATATATTTTGTGGTTTCAAATCATTATGAACAATCCCATTGTCCTTGAAGAATTTAAGCCCTTTAATTAAATGATGTGTTTCTAGCCAAAAATTATCGGATTTGTCTTCGGTCTTTGTTTTCAAGAATTTAGCAATATCGTTTTTACAAAAATTTTTTAAATCTGGTCCGCCATATTTTAATAATAGTAAGCTGTAATCATCCGGGGCATCTTTTACTCTGGGGGCAAAACGTTCACATTTTTCAATATCTTTCTTAACTTCACTTGGTGTAAGGTCAGGCTTACATAATTTAGGTATACCTAAATGGTATTCATCATGTGGGTCGTATCTATGAATTGTTACAAATTCTTTTAGTTCTTGTTCAGCATTCTTGGTTTTCATTAATTTTGACACATAATTTATGTAATTAAAATTAGGTTCAGGTATTAAACTACAGTGTAAACTTGGTTTGTGAACGCAGCCGTAAGCTCCTTCGCCTAATACTTTTCTATTTACTTTTGGCATATATTATTTGTTATTAATATATGACTATATTTTTTTAAAGTACTGAATAAAAGTACTGAATAAAAGTACTGAATAAAAGTCTAAATAAAAGTACTGAATTAAATGTCTAAACTAACAGTATTCTTGTCTGACTTAGGCTTCCTTTTGCTACGCTTTGGTACATTAGCACCGGTCTGAATATCCTTGAGGTCATTTATACTGATTGTACTACTGTTGTTATCATCTGTATAATTATCATTGTTACTATTATTATTTGAGGAAGGTGGTGCTTCTGATATATTAATTGTCTTTGTTTTCAATCCTGACAATATATTAGTAATGTCACTTGGACCCTTCATATCAGGTCGTCTATTGCTCTTATTTGCGGGCTGAGGTGGTTCAAATCCGGGTACACCAAAACTGCTTTCTTTAATACTAATTCCATCATTATTGCTTTTGTTATTATCATTAAAAAAGTTACTTCGACCCATAGATGCGTTATTGCCTCCTCTATTTTGAGGTGGGACAACATTGGGGCCTTGTGTCGCTAAAGGCGGGGGAGGGGGTCTTCCAGAAGCGTTCTGCGGCGGGTCCATTAATCCACTCATAAATCCGGAAAATCCAGGGTTTGAATTACCCATTGAGTTAACTGCCGCAGATTGGAATTGCCTCATTAAGTCAGGATTCTGTCTCATAATATCATCCATACCAGGCATAGCACTCTTAAACATTGTATTTGTCATATGTACCATCATAGCACTACCTCCCAACTGAAATAACAACTTAAGTTCAGGAGACATTGATGCTTTTGACCTGTATTTATCATGTAGTTGACCAAAAATCTCATCATAATCAGTAATATTCTCATTTATTTGCTCACCCCATCCATCCAATTTGATATCAAATGGGTCAAACCGATTATTTAAAAACTCCATACCGTTAATAATTGCCATCATCATATTACCTTGGAATTTCATAGAGTTTTGTCTTTCTTTTTCCTCCATAATCATCTCATATTCACCCTGCATTTCAGCTAAATTGGAATCCATATTATATTTCTTTGTTAGTTCTACGCCCTTTCTCTCAAGTGCCTCTAACTTTCGCAAAAACTTGAATTTCTCTCGCATCATTTCTTCCTTTGTCAACTTTGGTTCAGCTGACATATGTATATCAGGATTAATCGGAATGTTATTAAATTTGCCATATCCGTCATATGTTTTGGCATCAGAGTCGGTATTTGATGTAGATTTTCCAATAGACGGAGATTCGTCAAATCGAACAGATGGTTTATCATCAAAACTGGTTTTGACACCAAATAACCCGGACTCAAAATTATTGGAAGATGGAGCAGTTGTATTTGCTAAATCATTTAATTCATTTTCTAAATTGTTTAAATCATCAATATTAATGTCACTAGTAGGAGCAGAATTCTTTGGATGTTTATCATTCATTAATAATTCTAGACCACCACCAAAATTTGTTGTTTTTGACCCCCAATTAGACCCAGAGTCTAAATTCTCAAAATCCAGTGAAATATCAATTATATCGTTATCCATTATTATGAATTATATAGAACAATTAATTTTAAGTAATACGAATTGAAATATATATATTTTATAATTAAATAAAATAATAATAAAATAATGCTTAAATCACTATATTTTGTGTTTGATATACCACATACCTTGTAAAAAGCAATCAGATAAGTCGTCTTTTTTTTGATGTTTTGAAAAAAACGTTGTCCAATTGCTAAATCTTTTGTCAAAAGATACAAAATTGCTACATGTTTGTACTCCCATTTTTTTTCGCTGTTTATAGTCCATTTTTGTTTGGGTATTTTTTGTATCTGATTCTAAATTTTCAGCATTTGGTATTGCTAAAGGTATAAAATCTTTTAATTTGTTAGTTGCACTAATAAAATCAATGGAAATATTATTGTTTTTCATTATGAAATACTGTGATAACATTCCTTGTATAGTCTTCATTTTGTTGGCAATTGGACCGATTTGGTTTTCAATAATTATAGTATCAATAGATAGTAAATAATCACCTAATATATCGTCAAAACGGTGCTGAATATTGCGACCAATTGTTACTAAATCAATTTTAGAAGCATTGCTTTTTTCTACTGGTAAAAAACAGTTTTTAAGAGAGAAGTCATTTATTAGTTCAACTAGTTTTGCCTTTTTATAGCCTAGTTCCGTTTCTGACAATAATTTGTATTTGTTAGCTATGTCAATCAAATTAGAAATCTTCTGTTTATTCAAGAAAGCTGGTTTCAAATCCGCAGCTGGTTGTAAAAAATTTGTTAGTTTAGAGTGTTTTAAACAATAGCATTTACCGTCTTTTATAAACTTGGCAGGTTTGTTACAAATATCAGTAGAATCATTAACCTTAGATTTAGTTTTAGATTTAGATTTTGTATTCTGTTTAGTATTTGAATTATCTTCAATATAAATACATTTACTGCCTACATCATTTTGTTTTGTTAGGTCGATATTATCCCATTTTTGAACATGTATTTCTTCTAAATTTAAATTGCTTTTATTTGTTTCAAATAAACAGAAAGATAAATTTTTTATTCCAACATCAATGCTTAAAATTTGTTTGGACATATAATACTAAATAACTTAATTTATTATTATATCACTTTTTTAAAAGTATATATTGTTTTTCTTATTCCTAATTTATTTTAAAATTTGTTAGTAGATATAGACGGAGATACCATTCTAGCATTTAAACGTTGCTTATTCAGATATTCGCGTTTTAAATCACTATCAGGACTTACATCTTGATTTATAGAAGGACTATGTAAAGAATTGTACAACTGTGGAATATTTTTGAATGATTGATTAGAATTTTCTCCATAATATGGATTGTTACCTGATGTATTTACACTCTCCATAGTATTATATTTCATAATCTGATTTGCGTTCTGTTGGATGTATTGTCTATATTTCCAATTCGACGTAATATTTGTATCTTGTATTATTTTGTTATTTAACACCGCTTCTGGTTGCCAAGATGGGCTAACATTTGTATTCATATTCATAGTATAATAGTTGTTAGAAGAATTCATAGTATATTATAATATTACTAGATAAAAACTATTTCAAATGTTACTATTTATCTATTCATCCCCTAACATTTTAAGCAAGTCATTCTTTTTTAACTTGGAAGCATCTACAATTAATCCTTTTTCTACTACAACTTCACGTAATTTATTTAATGACATTTTTTTATAATCTATTTTACCTTTATTAACTAACAAATTTGCGTTTATATCATTGATTGAAATGGATTTTAATGAAGCATCAATATCTTCTAAATTAGCATCAATATCTTCTAAATTGGTATCTTCTAAACCAGAATGTTCAATGTTAAAATTATCTTCTGGGTTAGAATCATTGTTAATATCTTCAGAGTCAATTACAATATCATTATTATTCATCCCTAAATCAATGTTAATTATTTTTCTGTTATTGTCTTCATCATCCGATTCATTAGAGTCAGAATCTTCATCATCATCCAAGTCAGAATCTTCATCATCATCCAAGTCAAAATTCTCTTCCTCATCTTCCGAGTCAGAATCCTCTTCCTCATCTTCATCATCAGAAACTTCAATCAAATCAATAGTGTTCGTTCTGTTGGTTTCACCTAAAAAATTAGGAATTATTTGAATATTATCTGATTCAGTATAATTATTATCATTGGGTCTACTATTTAATTTACTTCTAAAGTATTGCATTTCCTCTGCCATAGTGGATACTAATCCTAACATTGATTGCATTTTATGATTTTGTTCCGAAAATCTATGATTAAAATACGCAAATAGACCACCTACTAAAATTATAATAATTGCGATGCTAAATAAAAACGACGTGCTAAATATTTCAGATATCATTATTAAAAATAATTAACATATTTAATTTTATAAGCAAACGAATTCTTATAATTTGTTAGTTTTGTCTAATATTTCTTTTGGATAATCCATATCACTTAATACTTTAATTCCCCCTTTTACTCGGTAAATTCCTTTTTGAATTACGTATTTATATTCAAAATTTTCTTTTTTTTTTTCTGTTTTCATATTGTAATTTTCAATATTCTTATTTTTTGCCAATTTTTTACACAATTTTGTATAATGAGTTGTTAATAAACAAGTTATATTATCATTTTTAACAATAAATTCCATAAACGCGGTTGCGCTTGCTACTGCTTCATCTGGATTTGTTCCTGAATATAATTCATCAAAACTAGCTATGTGAGTTTCATCGCCATTTGCTTCAATACTATCTAAAATCTCCTTACAACGTCTTGCCTCTGCCTGAAACAAACTGTCGCGCCCAGATGTGTCTGGAATATTCAAATAACTATGTATATTATCAAATGGATGAATTTTCAATTTATCATAACAACCAAAACCGATTTGTTGAGACAAAATAACGTTTATTAGTACAGTTTTAAGAGTTGTTGTTTTACCTGAAGCATTTGGACCAGTAATTATCATATTTTTATTTAAATCACAATCATTCTTTACTATATTTACTTCATCAATAAATTTAGGGTAATACATATTCTTAAATACAGGCTTGCCTTTGTTAGTTGCTTTCTCTTTTTCTTTCTCTTTATCTTTATTAGACAAAGAATAAATAGCAGCATTCATCTTGTCACTATCTATATTTTGTTTCAATCCTATAATATTATTAATATATCCATTGAATCCAAATGAATATAACATAGCATCATGGTATTCAGGGTTTTCATATAACTGATAAAATGTGTACATAATATGGCCTATTTGTGTAACCTTTGATACAGACAAATTAAATGGAGTAATACATGCTATATCCTTTTTAAATCTTTCTAAAGTATCCATTTTTCCTCTAATATCTGTATTAAAATCGTTATAACTTGTTAGTTCATTTGAAAAAGACAAATGATAATTCATCATTTCAATTGTATAATCTAAATATTTTCTGAAATTATGGAGATAATCATGTATCTTCTTCATATTAGAATAAAACCGAATACATACTAAAATGTTCTGGTAAATTGAAAACAAATAAAAACCAGCTGAAGCTAATAAATAAGCTTTTTGAGAAAAATCAACTTGGTTAAAGTTTGTAAATACCTTTACAATAGAGTGTTGTGAAATCAACTCTTTAAGAACATCTATATATTCATCCATAGTCAGTTTAATCCCTTTTACTTTAATAATAAAAAATGGTATAATTAAAACAAAAATTGGAAGACAAAGTGATAATAATGGAGACGCTATATTGTACATGCTCATCAATTGTAATAATTTTGGATTGTTATTAATAAATTTTCCAATACCCCAGTCTACATATAAATACTTTGAAAGAAATCCTGTTTCACCCTTAATCTCCTTCCAGCACGAAACAGTGTCTTCTATACTTGAATCACTAAAGTTATGCTTATTTGTTATAGTGTTTATATCATCCGGTTTAAATTTCTTAATTAGTTGTTGCGATTCTTTTAAAAATGATGTATCTGTAGTGTAATATTTTGGTACTGTTTCCAATACTATTTTTCCTAAAATATTTGTAGGTTTGAATACATGATTATAAATAGGTGTTTCACCAGAATCAACAGTTTTAACTAATTCTAAATCATTTATAATATTCTCATTAAGTTTTCTAGTTTTGGCATTATATTGAATTGGAATTTTAAATACTTTATTTATATCATTAATATCTACAGGCGTATTTGATTGCTTTGATTCACCAGTTTTTGCGTGTTTTAATAATTCTTCAACAAATTGCATTACCTTATTATTTGTAAAATAGATTAATTTATAGCCTATTTTACGAACTTTTCCTTTATTTTATTATTTTATTTTATGATTTTCAAATAAGAACACCTTCAGTTAACTCGTTAATTTGACAATGATAAAAGTCCTCAATTGACCTCAAATTATACATATCGCGTCTAGTAACAAAATTTATACCAGTACCCTTTCGACCCCATCTACCACTGCGACCAATTCTATGAAGATATGTATGAACATTTCGAGGAATATCAAAGTTAATAACTACACTTACTTGCTGGATATCAATACCACGTGCAGTAACATTAGACGAAATTAATACACGCGAGTTGCCTGTTCTGAAATCCTTAAATGCCTGATTACGTTCATTTTTGTCCATATTACTATGGATACAGCAAACAGGAAAATCATCCTGTTTCATTGCGTCATATAAATCTTGAACACGTCTCACACTATTACAATAAATAATACACTGACTAAAGCTCATCTTATTATAAATATCCTTTAATGTATCATACTTTTGAATATCGTCATCTAATGCCACATAATATTGTTTAATACCTTCTAATGTCAGCTGTTCAACCTTTACTGATATTTTTACTGGATTGCGCATAAACTTTTCAGTCAATGGAATCATATCATTGGGAATTGTCGCGCTAAATAGAGCAATTTGAATATCTGAATTTAGGTACTGAAAAATATTATATATTTGCTCTTTAAACCCTGATGACAACATCTCATCTGCTTCATCTAAAACCATTATTTTCAATTTCTTGGCATTAATATGACGGCGGCGAATCATATCAAATACACGTCCAGGTGTTCCTACAATAATATGTGGTACATTTTTACGCATATCAGCAACATCTTCATCTATTGATGACCCACCAACAATTGTTTTCACACGAAGACCGTTAATAATATTACCTAATCCCTGAATAACACCACTAATTTGTGTAGTTAGTTCATGTGTAGGACTCATAATTAGTGCCTGAGTATAATTATCTTTAACTGAAATTCTATGTAAAACTCCAATTGAAAAAGTTGCGGTCTTACCTGTTCCTGATTGAGCTTGAGCAATTAAATCTCGCTTCATCATAATTGGTCTAATAGCTTTCATCTGAATTGGACTAGGTTTCTCAAAACCATAACTATATATACCTCTTAACAATTCACTACTTATTTCTAAATTGTCCCAAGATGTAAATGAAAAATCTGGTTCCTCTATATCAGACTCCATATTTGCGGTGGATTGTTCTATTTCTTCCACATTTATTACTAGTTCGTTGTTATTTTCTTCGTTTAAAGACATTGTATATATTTTATCATGTTAAATTGGTTTTAAGTGGATTTTATTAATAATAATTATATTCTAAAAAAAATTGATATAAATATTAAACTATATAATTAAAGTAAGAGATAAAATGACCACCGCCGCTATTAATAACCAAACAATGAAATATAGTCTTCAAAATTTCAAGGAAGTAATATTCTACGGATTTGACTTTGTAGTACCCAAAGCGCCAATAGATATTATTAATTATTTATCAACTGAAATTGGTTCTTCGTGTATAACTACACCTGTTTTTCAAAAAAAAGAGTATAATGAGGGTGAAACAATGTCAAGTGCTTCAAGCTCTAATAACAAAAATAAAAGTAGAAATAGGAAGGGTAATAAATATATGGAGATAAAAAATGATGATTGGGAAAGTCTTCGGTCATTTCAGGCAACTAGGATAGAGCAAAAAACTGGTCTAGATGGACATATCGATGTTTTACGTTCAAATTTGAATAAATTATCAGATAAGACATTCGCTGATATTCGTGGCAAAATTATTGATATTTTAGACACTATAATGAACTCTGATGATTTTTGTAAAGAATCTGAAGATAGCGTTAGTTATGTTATTTATGACATTTCAACTAAAAACAAGTTCTATTCAAAGTTGTTTGCTGATTTGTACTGTGAATTGGCATCAAAATATCCTTATTTAAGGTCAACGTTTGACAAAAACTATGCCGCATTTTCAGAGCAATTTGAAACAATTCAGTACATAGACCCTGATACTAATTATGATAAGTTCTGTGAGAATAATAAAACTAATGAAAATCGCAGGGCAAATTCTCAGTTTATTGTTAACCTAGCATTAAACGGCTTTATTAGTAAGTTATCTGTTGCGCGCATTCTTAGAAAATTATTAGATACAATTATTAATACTATTAATCGAAGTGATAAGAAGAATGAGGTTGATGAACTAACTGAGCATGTTGGAATTTTATTTAATAAAGATATTATTAACGCGGCTGAGGATGATAGTGACTATGAAGAAGATGAATTGGAAATAAGCGGAAAGACAATTATAGAAACTATTACAATGCTGGCCAAGAGCAAGGTTAAGGATTACAAGAGTTTGTCTAATAAGGCAATTTTCAAGTACATGGACTTAGTTGAAATGTAATATAGTTGAAATGTAATATAGTTGAAATGTAATATAGTTGAAATGTAATATAGTTGAAATGTAATATAAAAATAAGTAAATATAAATATTTAAAATGACTAATAAAAATGAAGCAAATATTTCTTTTTTATTAGAGGAAAAGGCAGACAATGAAGAAACAAATGAATATTATAATAATATTAATTTAAATGAAATGATAAATAATATGGATGATTTGCTTTTTACAAATACAAATACAAA
>Ga0114971_10000982_pt1 | contig 19510 bp, 10 predicted proteins | sample M_140625_MF_Meta_FD_87320 | JGI IMG/M metagenome (GOLD analysis project Ga0114971, IMG submission 87320) | Freshwater microbial communities from Lake Montjoie, Canada to study carbon cycling - M_140625_MF_MetaG | ecosystem: Environmental > Aquatic > Freshwater > Lake | place: Lake Montjoie...
GGTGTGTGTGTGTGTGTGTGTGTGTGTGTGTGTGTGTGTGTGTGTGTGTGTGTGTGTGTGTGTGTGTGTGTGTGTGTGTGTGTGTGTTTTTTCTCACATTTTTTATTGTTTTTATTGTAATCATTTCAAAATCATTTGGGCGTTTGAAATAAAAACATGTGTAAAAAATTGAAATTTAAAACTTATTTATTTTATATTGACTTTAGCGTCAACATGAATCTATTTATTCTATCATTGATTCCAGCCGAAATCGCGGAATCCATGATGGACAAACACATCTCGAAAATCTTGCTCGAAGCCGTTCAAATGCTTCGTACTGCGAAACACCTCCTTGATCCTGAAGAAAGTGAAATGGATGCACTCTTATACAAACTAGCCCACAAGAATCATCCAGTTACGATATGGTGCCGCACATCTCGCGCCAATTTTGTTTGGACCCTGGATGTCATCGACGCCATGCATGCGGAATGGAAATACCGCTACGGGCACCCCGAATCAAAGGTTCACAAGTCGTACCTGGTTGCCGAACATTTGCGCGCGCATATTCCCGTGAATGAGAAATTTCCAGTGGACGAGGCGCACGGTATCACTCCATTTGCACTTGCAATGCCCAACGAATACAAGTCTCCTGACGGAGATGCGGTTGCATCATACAGAGCGTACTACATGTCGCCTGAAAAACAAAAAATAGCGACCTGGAAGTCTCCGCGCTCACCGCCTGGATGGTATGAGAGAAACGTATGTTAAAACGTATGTGTGTAATTGTTGTAATTGTTGACCAAAGATAAGAATCAATAAACAATAAATTTTTTAAATGAGAAAGCGTATAAATCATTCATTTCATTTGCCTGGATCTGGTTTGCATCAAGTGTCGTGATTGGTGCGATTGTGAGGACTGCTGTGGCGGCGAGGACGCAACCTGTTGTTGTTCTGACGGCTGCGATATTTGCGGCGTTAGTGATAGCAAAGATATGTCGTGGCGAAGATGGATGTACAAATCGTTTGACGTACGTATTCGATTTCTGCGATACATCTCAGTTCCTTTCAGCGACCACAACGTGGTAATGCATGAAACGGCTGGCGGATCGGTAATTAGCTCCATGCATATTTCCGCATAGGACGATTTTGTATTGCGGCGTTCGGTCATGGCCAGATCCACCATGTGGTTAATCAGCTGGGTTTCCTGATATGGTTTGAATTCGGTTTGAAACATTTGATTGGGGTTGATTTTGTGCTCTCCGAATAGCATCCATTTGGAACTTGAATCACTAGGAACTTGTTTCACCAAGCATAAGCGCCATTTTTTTGTATTCATTTTCATAACAAATGCGGCGGGAAACATATTTGGTTTTGATGGTTGTTGTTGTTGTTGTTGCTGTTGTTGTTGTTGTTGTTGTTGTGTACTAGAACCACGTTTAAATTTCAATTTTTATTTTTTTTATTAAATATTGAACCCCATCACGAATTGCTGGGAAGCGGTGCCAGGCACAGTTTAATCTCTCCCAGGCTGGCAACGTAATATTTAACAACGAGCGGTAAATCGTTCTCCAAATACATTTCTATCTGACTGCACAGGTTTGTGCATTTGATAAAATACCCCAAATTCTTCAGCGAAAACTCACCCTGAATAATCTTATTCGCGTTTTGCTTGTGAATGAATTCCATGCTGCCGTCCGTTTCCACGCGGGTCACTTCCGCCGTCGCGAACTGACCCGAGCAGCGAAAAATGAGCTCGTTGCCCACTGACTTGATTTCGATCTTATCGGAAATGCAGGACAAATCGCGGACGATTTTCTGGAAATCGGACGATGGCAAGTTGATCACTGACGAGAAAACTACGTTGGGTTCCACCAGCTCTTCGGGTTCCGGCTCAATCAGGCGCAGCTTCTGCGTCTTGCACTGCTTGATGTCACCGTTCTCGAATTTGAGCCCCAGGTACGAGACGATGCCATCATTATAGTCCTTGTTCTCAATGTACATTGTGAGCGTGTCGTCGTTGTCGATGGAATTAATGAGTTTGAACAAGTGAAACATGTTCACGCCGATAATTATCTTATCCTTGTGGCACTCGTACATTTCAAAATTCTCCGCGGCCAGGAACATGTGCGCGAGCATGGTGTGCGACTTATCCATGTTAATAATACGAATTCCATCTTTGCGAAACGTGATGTTGGTTTCCAGCAAAATGTCTTTGAGCGCGGTCATCAGCGTGCGAATCGGCGCGATTTGCACAGTTTTTATTGTGAGTACATTGCCGGTTGCCATTGTTGCCGTTGTTCCGGATCCCGGTGCATGACTTGTTGGATTGGATGACATTTATGTACGTTGGTCGTTTTTATCGTGTGTTATCAATATGTATTTATATGTAAAATGCCAAAATCTTTAAATAATTAATTTCACATATAACAAAATAACAAAATATAAATATAAAATAAAATTGAATCATTTCGTTTTAATGAGAGATGAGGAGAATTAATAACCACCGCAACACCACAACACCGCAACACCGGCAACGCATTTTATTATCAATGTCCAATATCATCCCAACTGAAGAAAAATACCCGCCGCGCACAAAAGTTGAAGTTGACAACATCAATTTGTCATTTATTAAAGACACTTGGGGTGCCGAGATGCTTCGCGATGCCATGAACGCGGTTGTGTTGGCGCAGCTCGATACCGAAATTAGCAAAGACGAAATCGACGTATGGGCATACTTGTCTACCTATGAACCGCCGGCCGGAGAGGGGTTCATGTTTTGTCGCGACAAAATCATAAACTGCATTCAGACAAACATGCAAGTAGGTCATTCCGGCAGTTCAATGGCGTATACAATGCGCCACCTTGAGCTACTGACAAAAATAGGCCTCTCGAAGTATCGCGAAGGATATGCCAAGTAAGTAAGTAAGTAAGTAAGTAAGTGTAATTTATTTGCATAAATAAATCAAAATTATAAAAAATTGAAATTAATGACAAATTGTATGAGAATATGAGTGTATGTATGACGGACTATAAATCAAATGCTACAATCTTACTACGACATTGACGATGATGTAAATTTTTCCGCTATTCCGCAATTCCGCTAATAAATAAACAATAAACACCTTTTTTATTTAAAATATTTCAAATATTTTAAATATATAATAGTTATATAAGTGAGATAAGTAAGTGAATGAAAAAATCAACAATTAAAAATAGGAGGACAAAAAGTTCCAAGTCATTATCTTCAAATGGAACGCGCACCGAACTCGGTGGATGGATAAAAATATCAATTTCGGGCGACGCATACGAGCGCGGGTACGCGCACGGTTCGCTTTTAACCGCCGAAATCACCGATTTTCTGAAAATGTACGAGTTCTACATGCCGCACCTGCATGGCAGGCCGCTAGACTATTTTGTGCAGCTTACGACCGAATTCATGATGCCCGCAATTCGGTCGCACTACAGCGAATTTTATCAGGAAATGCGCGGCATTGCCAGCGGCGCCAATGTGCCACTTGCCCACATTGTATTTTTAAACTGCAGCATCAGCATGCCATACCTTTACGACAACCTGGCATCCGTGCTGCGATGGCGGCGTCAGCAGCGACAGCAATGGCAACGACAGCGGCAACGATCAAAAAAACCCAATAAACCTACTATTAGCAAACGCGCGTACGGTGGCGTAGAGCAACCGCAGATTCCATCATCACCTGCCGCAGTTTCCGCCGTTCGCCGCCAGGGTGCGGACGACCGGTGTTCCGCGTTTATTGCGACGGGGTCGTACACCAAAGACGGTGGCATCGTGTGCGCGCACAACTCGTTCGATGCCTACATCGAGGGCCAGTACGCAAACATCATACTGGAGATAAAACCAAAGCACGGGTTCGCGATGACGATGCAGTCATTCCCGGGCTATATTTTTAGCTGCACCGACTTCTTCGTCACGAGTGCCGGTATTATCGGAACCGAAACAACCATCGGTGGATTCAAGCGGTACGAGAATAAGGATCCGATTTGCTGCCGCATCCGCCAGTGCATGCAGTACGGGCGCACGATGGACGAGTACGTTGCCACGCTGCTGCACCGAAATTCCGGCGATTACGCAAACGCGTGGCTGTTTGGCGACATCAATACCGGCGAAATTATGCGGTTCGAACTGGGACTCAACTATTACAACGTGGAGCGGACGCACGATGGGGCGTTCATCGGGTGCAACGTGGCAGAAGACGCGCGAATTCGAAACCTCGAGTGTGAAAAACAGACGTATTTCGACGACGTTCGACACAGCCGCGGAGCGCGGCGAGTTCGCCTGACCGAGCTCGTGGAAATGAATCGCGGCAAGCTCGACACCGTTGTCGCCGCGAAAATGATTGCCGACCATTATGACGTGTATCTTAAAAAAACAGTACTGTCGAATCGCGGGGTGTGCAGGCACGACGAATATGACGACGCAAGCATAACCCCCGACCCGAATTCGCGACCGTTTGGATTTCGCGGCGCAGTGGACGGGGCGGTGATCGACAGTAAATCTGCGCGCAACATGTCAATGTATCTGAGATTCGGATCGTCGTGTGGGACGCCGTTCAATGCGGCCGAGATGTGCAAACGGCATCCGCAGTGGATGCAACTGCTTCCCTATTTAAAGAATCGACCCAAACAGCCATGGATTAAAATTTAGACCAAACGAAACCAAACGATCAAACTATCAAACTATCAAACGATCAAATAAACTCAGCGTTCGAAATCGCGTCGGCGAGCAAGCGCGCCTTCTCTTCTTCAGAATACCGGTTCATCGGATCGTCGATATTCGGGTCGTAGTCCGGGTCGGCGATTGATCCGTAGTTTATAATGAACAAGTCCGATACGGACACCAGTTTTATGAGCGGTTCAACAAACGATTCAACAATCACACAGTTTTCGCTGGAATACGTGGGGTCGAGTTCCGCCTTGGTTTTATCATGATATTTCGTGGTAACCCATCGAACGATGGTCCATTGGGAGTATTTGTACGGCATTGAACCCGACTTGACTCGGATTCCATTATCGTCATACCGCGTGCGCGCCACCCATACGGGCGCGTGCGTATTTTTCTCGTCGTTGTCGCGATTACTTTCGTGCAGCAACCGGAACCGCCAAATGGGTGCGATCGTCTTAAACAACGCTTTGCGGAAATATATTTTACATTCGGCACACATCCGGTACCCGTACGCGTATTCTCCCGCACTTTCGTGATATATTGCGTCGTGGCTATTGGAATTGGAATTGGAAGAATTGGATTGACGGTCGCCGCAAAGGTAACACCGCATCGTTTCAATCATAACCAGTCGCATCGGTTCCGGTATTTTAAGTTCGGGGTCGGTAAACCATTCAAGCTGCTCTTCGTCGTATAACAATGGATTAATGGTTCGGCTCTCTAGCGTGTTATCCCCGCACCGGTACTGTGTTATGAAATGCTCCTGCTGCTGCTCCTGCTCCTGCTGGCCCGGACCTGCATTTGAATTTGGTGCATCTGATAACTCCGGAACGTTTAATACCTTTACGACATCATAATCGCCGTTGGCGTTTCGTACGCACACATACGATGCGGGAAGACCGTTTATCGTCGTCGTCGTCGTCGTCGTCGTCGTTTCTGTACTTGATGCTATAATCGTGTTCGCGTCCATCGCCCCTGGTTTGTTTAATAATATTGATTATCGCTGACGTATTATTATTGATTTGCAAATTATTGATTTGAAATCAATTTTATATAAATTAAATAAATAAATAAATAATATTAAATATATTCGTTCAAAATTATCAAAACCAAAATTATATAATCGGCTTCAAAATGACCTCGTCGCCGGTTCCAGTACCAAGTTTTGGATTTATTATGCTGCGCCACATGAATCGCGAAACGAGCGCGCGGTACTGGATCGAATGCTACACTCGCATACGCCGTTTTTATCCCGAAACCCCAATCGTTATAATTGACGATAATAGCAATCCCGCATATCTCGACGCGACCAAGGATAAAGAAGCCACGCTTCACAAGTGTACCATTGTGCATACGATATTTCACAAGCGCGGTGAGCTGCTGCCATATTATTATTACATTATCAACAACGACTGGTTTGACAATGCGCTAATCATTCACGATTCCGTATTTATCAATCAATATATTGATTTTGAAAAAAACGCAAGTAGCAACAACATGTCCGAACACGGATGTATTTTTATGTGGCACTTTGAACGCGCGGCCATGTATGATAACAGCGCGCACGATATGGCCTTGATAAATAATATGAATAATACGAATCGTGGCTCGGAAAAATTAATGAAAGTGTATGTCAACCCAACCCTGTGGAAAGGATGTTTCGGGGTAATGTCGTTAATACGCCGAACGTTTTTATTGGAAATGGACGAAATTTATGATTTCTCTGGACTAATTCCGCACATAACTACCCGGCAAGCGCGAATGGCACTAGAGCGAGCATTTGCTTGCATGGTATTTGATGTGCAACGGTTGCGGCGACTAAACGATAAAGATAAATCTCAACCATCGCCCATAATTTCGATATTTGGCAATATTCACACGTACTGCAAATGGGGATATTCTTACTCGGACTACCTTATTAACAGCCATAATTATGCAAACACTCTGCCAATTATAAAAGTATGGTCTGGTCGATGATCTATCTGTCTATCTCTATCTATCTCTATCTATACCACTTACCGCTAGATCACCTCTAAATCCTGCAAGTACCAATACTCGGACCCGCCGTTTGGAAGGGGGCGTCTTACAATGAACGGTATTTTCTTTTCGTCCAATTCTCGCAACGCGATAATGTATCCGTCTATAATGCTCTTTTCAACTTTCACGTACGGAACCGCGCCATCATTGAGCTGTCTTGTTCGAACTCCAAGTATGCGCGTTTTTTCGTACTTGGTAAGTATCGGAATTGTTCGATGCAGAAGGTCTATAATCTCGCCCGTTTTGTCGCGAACCACGTGCGCGAGCGAGTGTATTTCGTCATCGTTGTGGCTAGTTGATTCGGGATGAGTTTCAACTAAATAATTCGTTCGCATTTTCTGATTAAACTTCTTGAATTTGTCGGCATCACAAATATCATCGTCATCGGCATCGTCGTCGCATTCAGCATCGTCATCATCATCATCACCACCATCGTCATCGTCATGACCTTCGTCTTCGTCGCCGTCATCTTCGATCCCAGCATTTACAGCATATGTTTCACGCAACCCCATTTTTTTAGGTTTTCCGCCTTCCTCGTCATCCTCATCACCTTGATCACCCTCATTATCATCGTCCGATTCGTCAGGTTCACCATGATCATCATCATCATCATCCTCATCGGCATCGGCGTCGGATTCAGCGCCATCGCCATCTTCGCTCACATCGTCGCTGCGTCGCCCCCATCCAGTGCCAACACCGCCGGCACCACCACTTATCCGAATTGCATTTGCCGCGGTATTTGCTTCAGTTTCGGCATTATCAAACGCACCGCCGTGATCATCATCATGTTCATGATCATGATCGTGATCGGCGTAATCATCGTCATATCCGTATTCATCTCCTCCGCCCGACTGTTTTGGATTTAGCTTCATGAATTCATGATTTGTGTCCGCCAAATCAGCGGTAGATGAACCGATAATGCTGGCGTAATCAATATTCACAGATTGCATCTTCTTATATGATGGTTATTAACCTTACTTTATATTTTTAATTTTATATAATAAAATATATCAATTTTATTTTATTATATTTATTTAATAGTTTATCGGTTATCGGTTATCGGTTATCGGTTATCGGTTATCGGTTATTGGTTATTGGTTATATCGCAATATCGCATACTTTCATTCGTTCGGTTCATTCAATAAGAGAGAGCAGTGTCGGAAAAAATGCGAGTTCATTCAAAATCTTATGCTTGGCCGCTCGTATGAACGAAATGCGCTGCGTCCACCAGTCCTCACGAATCGCGGTTTCAACGACTCGCATCGCGGCGTCCATGTCGGTCATGTCCAGGCGCACAAACGCGCGCGAATCAATGTAGTCTTCTAAATTCGGGCACCCCCAATAAAAGCACAGCGTCTCGCACAGTATGGGCTCCCATATTTTTTCGGTCGCGTAGTTGTGCTCCGCGTTGTTTTCGCACATGAAGTAGTACTTGTACGGCTTGATTCCGTAGAAAATGTTGTCTTCGGGCAGCTTTCCAATGTAGGATCGGTAGTTGAAGTGGTTGCTGGACCCGAATATATTAATGAACGACTGAATCGCATCGGTCGCGTTTTTGGTCGACGGCTTGTCGTCCATGTAATGATCTTCCACGTATTTCAAAAAGTCGTGTCGCAAAATGTGGCCTTGGTCAAACCGTTTTCGGCTGGAGACGCACGATACGCGGTTCAACTTGTCGTTGGTATCAAACACGGTTCGATCCTGCAGCCGGGACAGCGGGTATTTAAACAGCCACTGCACGTTGTTCAGGTAGCGCGCGTGATTGTGCACGTGGTAAAACACCGCCGGGTCAGGATTCGCCCAATCCCCCCACGTCTTCGTCCCCCAATTCTTCGTGTTGTCGTGCACCGTCGGCTCCATTTGAAACACCAGCGTTCTCTCTGGGACGTAATAATCGGTTGTGTTTTTGTTCAGCGGGTGGTTGATAATAACGTAGTAATCGATGTCGTCGCCGTCCAGCCACGTGATTTCGATATTTTTCCATACGCAATCGCGTTCGCACATGTTGGACCAGTCCTTGCACAGCTGCTCCCCCCCACACCAGTTGCACATCATCTTAATCTTGAACTGTTTTTTGGGGGTTGTGGGTACAGCAGTGGTGGATACAGCGGTTTCGGCGCATTTGGCATCGGGTGCACTATTATCACTATCACTATCACTATCACCCGTGTCTAGAAACACCGACTTAAACTGTTGCATAACATTTGCCGGCGTGAATTCCTCGTAGCCGTTTATGGTTCCATTGTGCAGCTTAACAAACGACCGAACCACGTCTTCCACATTGCGAAGCAAGTTGAACACGCACGCGGGATCGGTCTTGTACTGAATTGCCCGATTCTGCATGATATCCAAGTGCGCGTTGAACTCGTCCGTTCGAGTCGTTATGATGGGCTTGTTGTAAAACGCGAACTCTCCGAGCGACAGGCCGAACGTTTCGCCGTCCGAGCGACCGTGTATCATGGCGTCGCATGACAGGATAAATGCAGCCTTATCGTGCTTGTCGTAAATGATGTCGACGTACTTGATGCGCTCGTGCGAGTAGAACGGCAGCGTGTTTGCAAATAGAAAATACACTGGCTTGGTGCCGGGCAATTGCGGCTCGTTTAAAAACCGGATGATGCCTTCGTGCACCTGCGGCAAATTAAACTGTTTCAACCCGCCGTACCGACCAATAACGAACGCGTGATCCGCATCCGGAATGCCGTGCTTCTGGCGATAATCGGGAATGCCGCCTTCCCGAGCTCGAATCTCTTCCATGGACGGCATGTCGATCATGTGCGGAACGACCTTCACACGATCGCGCTGTTCGTCGGTTAGTGTGGCCGGAGAGTGAACCGCCTTCAAGTAATTTGAAACCGTTGCGTAGCGGTAGCCGTGAGGTTCGACCTCAAACACGCAGTGCACCAGCGTGGGGCAGCCCTTGAACACGTACCGGTCCGCGGTGCCGAATTTGATGATGTAGATTGCGTCCAGATCGGCGTCCTGGATAAACTGCTCCACGTCTAGTAGATCCGAGTACCCAAACACGCGGTCTGCGCCGAATCGCTGCTCACATTTTGCGAGCACTGCAGCCTGGTTTCTCGGGCTGGTTGTGTCATATATGACGTAGCTCGTGTTCCCTAGCAGCGTCTCGTTGTAGTGCGCGTAATCGTACATCGCGACGGTGGATCCGCGGTCACACAGCTGCATATTGTGAAACCCGATGCGCAGCTTGCGACCCTCTTTATCGGTCCGGCGTCGGGCATTGGCAACCACGAGACGGTTTTCCGCCTGAGCCAGACTGTCTGCATACTTGCGCTGGAACGCGGCGTGGCGGGTTTTAATGTAGATCCCGTGCTTGTTCTTATTGGACCCGTTTATATATGGAGTTTCTGCGAGCCGCGACACGTCAACCGTGTGCTTGAAAAATCCGAGCGTGTTGAATGCGATGCATCCCGCGACCGAATTTGCAAGTTCCATGACTTCGTCGATGGGTTTTTCTCCGATACCGCGCATGAATTGAATGTCTCCGTCTGCGGAATCCACGCCCGGAAAAAACGTGTACTCGTCTTCCACCGCGTCGAAATCGATCGAGTTGTAGTCGAACTGAATGTCGGTATCAATCGCCTTGCCCGCCTCGTTCCACTCCGCAAATGCCAGGTGCGGCCGCGTTTCGTAGCACTCCAGCCCGTTGTCGGCAATCTTCATGAGGTAGTCAATGCCGTGCTTTATGCCGTTCACCTTGATGTAGTTCAGCAGCAGCATTGCGCCGCGCTTGTTTATGCTGTAGCAGTGCGTTGCGCCGATGTACAGTTCCTTGTTCAGCGGCTCGACCGCGACATCATAACCGGTTCCGGTTCCGGTTCCGGTTCCAGATTCCGTGCCCGCCGTGCAAGGAGTGGGCACGGGATCACGGTTGTAAATGTGGCGAACCGGTGCGCGCTTCTGCTCGAACATGTGGTACCCCATAAACATGACGTCGCGGTTCATGCACTCGTCGTGCATGCCGTGCAAAACGCGCTTGAAATCCGGACACAGCTCAAAATCGTCTTCCATGATCACGTAGAACTCGTTGTCGGCATCGCGGATTAGCTGGATCCACAACAAGTAGTGGCTCAGCGCACATCCCACCACCCCGCGACGCGATCCAAAATCATTGCCCTGGAACATGCGTTTCATTGACGCGGTCGGCACCAGTTTCGCTCCGTCAGTCGCGGCCACAAACGCGTATTCTGCTTCGGTAATTCCAGCAGCTGCGAATTTTGAGACGACTTCAGCGCGTCGGTCGTCCCGACGTTCCAAATTAACGACCTTTATTGAAATTCGTTTCTGAAACTCAGTCTCGGTTTCGTCATCGTCCGTGTCATCGTCGGCGCCACCGCCAACATCATGTTCGATTTGGGTAAGCGCGTCTGAACTGCCGTTGGTAGCGCCCACCACCGCAAGTTCCGATTCATTTTTCTGAAATTGGCCTTCATTGTTGAGCTCGTACGCATTGGATTTCGTCTTGTCGTGGCGTTCCGACGTGAGTCGACCGATGTGGCGGTTCGTGATGCGGTTGAAAAATGCGGACGAGTACCCGTGCTGCATCCACTTGTGCGCGTAATCCATTTCAAAAAACTGGTTCGCCGTGTTGTAGTCGCCGACGTCCAATATCGCGCTCACGTCGATGAGCGACGGGCGGAAGCTGTAGTGCGGCCAGTAGTGGCAGTTGCTGTACGGGTATCCCGCCCCGGGAGCGTCCTTGTGCTCGTGAATCACTGCGCCTATGCCGACGCCCCGTCCACCGCTCACGTCCTTTACGCGCTCTTCGGTCGCCGAATCGAGCGCATTGTGTCCCACGATCTTGTAATCCTCGATGGTTTCGCCGTAGTTTCGGTTGAACAGCACTTGGCGAACGCCGTGTGAGACCTTCAGCCGTTCCAGATACTGAATTGCTGGCGCGACGTAGTCCATCCGCGTGTGAAACAGAAAATCGTCCTCCATGTGAATCCAGTACGTGGGCTTGATGCGCTGCAGGTAGCGGTAAATGATGTTCATGCTCTCGCGGTGCCCCTTCTCTTCTGGAGTTTTCATGTAGTAGCGGATCCAGCCGTAATTCTTGCGCATCCGGTTTCGGTCCTCCACGCTCGAATTGTCGTCCACGCACAACCAGAAATCAATGTCGCCCACATCCCGCCACTGGTTAATGATGGAGTTGATGGTTTGCTGGAACAGGTCGTACCGCTTGCACGTGGTGAACGTGATCATGACCCGGCGCTGCTTGGGGCGCCGGTTCTTGAAATTGTAAGACGTGTACCGGGTCAGGTGCGAGCGGTTCAGCTCGAACAGCGTGGTCCACAATTCGGCGGCTTCTTTGCTTACTGCGCTCTGCCCCCCGTTGCCCCCGTTGCGCGCCGTCCGCCATATGTACTCGTCCAAATTCACGAACATCTGCATCGTGTGCCGGTCCCGCTTCAGCACGTCCTTGTAAAACGCAATGTTGTTTATGGTGGACACGTAGAACCCGTGCGGGACTTGCGTGGCGGTAAGAATTTTTTTGCAGCAGTCGTACCCGCTCGCCTGGTCGCCCACGTAAAATGCGGATACCGAATTATTGTATTCGATACAACACTCGTATTTAGACTGGTTCACGAACAACTTGTCGAACTGATTCGCATTGTAGTTTTTGTACTTGTGGTAGAGCAGGTTTACCAGCTCGTTGAACCCCTCGTGCCGGTAGTGCTCCATAATCGTGGCGACCCCCTCCATTCGCTCCCGGTCGTGCGTCCCCGCCAGAAACAAGTACTTCAGGCTCTTGTTCGCGTCTTTGCGTTCGGCGACGGGGTGCCCGCCGTACAATTCGGCCAGCATAAGGCAGCTGTAGTATTTTTCTTGGGCCCAGTTGTCGAGCGTGAGCACGCGCTCGTACCAGCGAATGGAGTCGTCCGCGTGCGCGGAGCCGCCGTCCTTGTAGCTCTGTGCGCAGTAGAACGCGTAGCGGCTGGCCATCCCGCGGTCGCCGCGCGCCATTTCCTCGTCGAAACCGCGTTCCAGAATGCGCGCGTCGTTCAGGTACTTGTTTGCAACCTGGTTTCGCGCGCCGCGACGGCCGGATTCCACGTAGTAGTCGCCCTTCAGCAGTTCGGATTTGCCGGTTTCGTCGTTGCACGTGATGAACTCGTGCAGCACACCCTTGAAGCACCAGCGCTGCCGGCTGTTCACGAGCAGCGTTCGCAGGTAGTTGAACCCGTTGCCGAATTTGAGCTGGTACGAGTCGGCGCGAAGCGGTTGCGGCAGCTGGAAATCGCCGCACAGCTTGTCGTCCGCGTCGAAAATGAACGAGTAGTCGGCCTTGTTGTACGCGGCGGTGAGCGCGAGCGAGCGGTTGTGACCGAAATCGCGCCATTCGTGGTCGTATATTTCGCCGGGTACGGCGTGCTTGTTGAAAAATGCGGCAATCAGCTCTTTGGTGGCGTCAGTGGATCCCGTATCCGACACGACGTAGTAGTCGAATTTAATAAACGAATACAGGTTTTCCAGCGTCTCGGTAATGACGTGCGCCTCGTTCTTTACAATCATGTTCAGGCAAACGGTTTTTTTGCGCGGGTTGTTGTGCATGTTCGGGCGCATGGGCGTTGTCGTCAGGGCATGCGTGTGCACATTATTCTGATTATTATTCTCATTATTATTTTGATTATTGTTAGTAATACCGGTGTCGATATTGCGCAAAGCATCCATTGCGATAGCTTGCTCTTTTATTTTACGCTGGTGTTCTGCCGCTGCGAGATCTTTGCGCGTATCCGCAATATTGGTTTGCTTGCCTCCGCCACCACCACCGCCACCGCCACCGCCAATGTCAGAACCCGACGGTTGCTGAGAATTCGTCTTCCTGACTGACATATTATGAATTATTATGAATTATTATGAATTATTATGAATTATTATGAATTATGATACTGACTGAAATGTATTTAATGTTTATATTTAATACATTTTAACTACTTTATTATTGCCATCGATCGTTCCATCATGATGGTCCGTCCATTTATAAATTATCATCATCCTGACTGGCCTAATGGCGACGTAAACGCCTGGACCGACGAACCAACTTGCGACTATTAGCGCCGCGTTTATTACCGCGTTTACCGCCCCGGTTTGTTAATTTGCGCCCGCGATTGCGGCGCATACTGGTATTGGTGAACTTTTTAAGATTTAAAGCACCGCCATGCGGCGACCTTCCCCTTTTAACCGCAGCAACAACCGCGCGAGTCGTTTTTGTAGAGCGGTGGATACTAGGCAACACTGTAGATAAAGCAGCACCGACCCCCGCAGCAGCAACAGCAGAAAAACCCAAACTCGTAAGACATGCGGCTGCAACACCGGCAGCAGCCATTCTCAATGCAGTACCTAGACGTGAGCCAACAGTTATGGTTGTTTCTTGCGTTTTTACAACAGTTCGAAGCAAAACAAGCTCTGATTCTTGTGCGACGGGTTCTTGTGCGGCAGGTGCGGGCATAGGTGCGGGCATAGGTACGAATACAGGAGGAGGAGGAGGAAGAGGAGGAGGAGGACATGCGCCCGGAGCGTATCTAATTGTTAGATTGTTTTTGCATCTACAGTCTTTTTCTTGTACGCCGGTTATACTACGTTTTTTGGCATTTACATCGACACTACCTTTTGGGCATCTTGTAGCTATCACGGCTACTCTGGCAGCGGCGGCGACAGAAACTTGGTCAGCTGCAGCTTGGGCCATGTTAAATGCAAGACGAACAGTTTCGGCTCGAATCGCATTTAATTCGGCAACGTGAATTATGTGTTCGCGAGTTGCAGCGGCGGTTGCAGCGGCGGTTATTTCAGTGGCAGCGCGTGTTGCAGTGTCGGTTATTTCAACGGCAGCGCGCATTGCAGCGGCGGTTATTTCAACGGCAGCGCGCTTTGCAGCCGCCCCAATATCTGCTGCTGTTTGTTGTTTTGTGGATTTACTCTCTTTCCTCGCTTGTTTTTCAGCAGCGGCATCTGCATTTATTTGTATTTGTGTTATTAAATTATCAATTTGTGTTCGTAATACTGTTTGGTCTATATTGATTTGCTTCATAAATTCAACCATCATAGTCGAACATCCAGTTTTCATTTCTCGTAGTTGTTCTCTCAGCATGTTTACATGTTTCTCTAGACGCAGAATCATTAAACCTTGTTCTTTGGTCTGATCGGTTATGGTCATTCGTTTCAATCGATCTCCCAATAAAGCCAAATCATTATCGATTTTGGACACGACGGCGGCATTGTCTGTTTGTGTTTGTACATTTTGTGCAGTTCGTTTAGAATCAGGCACATCTGTTGTTTGTGTTTCCATTGAGACTCCAAGGCTTGCCGGCAGATGAGGAGAAGCAGGAGGAGAAGCAGGAGCAGGAGCAGGAACAGGAGAAAAAGGAGAAACAGGAGAAGACCTTTTGATTTTTTTCGAAGGAGAAGCGGGGCGAGGAGAAGGAGGAGGAGGAGATTTTGACCCTTTGGATTTCGTGGAGGGTGTGTCGCTTGAGTATAAGGATAATTTACCAAATTCTAATGATAAAACATTTACTTCTTCAATAGCAGCTAGTTCTGCGATTTGAGATGCTATGTGTGATTTAATATCGGATACTATATGCATTTTTTTATCAAACAAAGTAAACAAAGTAGCAAATTCGAGCCATCCCAATATTGGAAATAACGTTAGATGTTGGGTTATTTTACGTTTTAATTTTTCATCAAATACTTTTTTAATATCTTCATCAGTAATCATTTTACCTGCTGCTGCTGCTGCTGCTGCTGCTGCTGCTGCTGCTGCTGCTGTTGTTGTTGTTGTTGCTGCTGCTGTTGCTGCTGCTGTTGCTGCTGCTGCTGCTGCTGCAGTAAACATTTCCGAACTAACATCATGGATACAACTTTGTGCTGCTCTAATAATTACTTGAACTCCCTCGCGTATTTTAAATTGTAAACTATTATGATCATCCTTAAATATAAAAACCCGATGACCGTCATCACCCGTACCAATGTTCATATGGTCCATACCTTTGCGACATAGTTTGTCTTCATACATTGCAGTAGGAGGGGCGGCATCAGCAGCATCAGCAGCATCAGCAGGAGCATTAGCTCCGAAAGCTGATAATCTCTTTTTCACTAAGCTCTTCTTCACTAAGCTCTTCTTCAACACGTCAATTTCCTTCACATCGACAAATGCGGCTTGTATTTCTTCGCGAGTCGCTGGTCTTTGTCCTTTATGTATAATAGCATCCACTTTTTTTGCTATTGTGTCCAGATCGGCACACCGGTTTTTATCAACAGCAGCATCAGCATCCGCCGTTTTCGTCAGTTTTTCTACTATATCCGGAGTTTCAGTAACCGCTTCTGCGAGTTTCAAATCACCTGCGGCAGCGGCGGCGGCACCTATTTCATCACATGCTCTCAAGTGATCCGATAATTGCTGCTCCTTAGGTGTTCGTGGACTCGGTGGTTCTACATCAGAAACAACATCAGGATTAACTGGCATTTGACCTTCTGGTAATCTACAACTGTTGATTAAATCGACAATTCGGGACGGGGTTGTTACCAATGTGTAAAAATCATCTGCAAAATGAGCCAATAGAACTGTTTCAATATCGGTTAATGATTCAAGTGGGTACCATTTATCGTCACGAGACATGCAAACCAATAACAGTTGTATTTTAGTTATAAGATCGGATACGTAGCTGCCTGATAATTTGCCACGAAATGACAATTTCATTTTACCAATAAATTTTTGAAAATGTTCCCCTGCAACAACCATACTGGTGGCGGCCGTTATTGATCTTACAAGGTCAATATTGCTTTTTACTCGTTCGGATATCTTAAAATTTTCATATTTTAGTTTTGCTGCATCAGGGCGTTCCGAAAAATCCATTACTATTGAAATCATACCACTCTCACTCTTAGAAATGGAGTACGGATTTCGTAGTGGAGTTTCTGGGTGTGACTGTGAAACACGCGCAACTGCTCGTCGAAACAACTGCTTATCAAAAGCAAAAGCAACACTATGTAGCCTTTTTACAGCTTGGCTACTCATATTTAAAAATAAAAACTAAAACTAAACTAATATATAATATAATATAATATATATTATATATTCCTAAAATTCTAAATAAATAAATAAATAAATGAAACATCGACGTCATAAAAACAACCGATATAGTCGAAGCAAGCATATTAAGCATAATTATACGCTGCGCGGCACATTAACAGGTGGAGTTGCTGGTACGAATCATACAAATTCAACTCGACGGGGTCGTCGCAGGCATCCAGTCGTTGTCGGACAGATACAAACGCGTCGGCATGTAATACGCCGAAACGCGTCTTCTCGGGGGGCGTACAAAAAAATCAGCCCGTACAAAAAAATCAGCCCTCGATCGCGATCCTCGCCGCACTCGGTTTCACCCTCATCCACATCATTTGAAATGCGTATTCGCAACCTAAATGCAATGGCGGCAATAATCGATAAAAATGACGACTTGGCGGGAGATTTACTAATCCCATTTGTAGACAAATATGATGACGGCGTTTATGACTCTAAAAGCGCGGGCGAAAGTAAAAACGGTGGCAGTAGTGGCGGTGCATGTATACATGGTAGGATGAAAAACGAATGCCCAATATGCAAGGATGTACCTGAACATGTGGCGATGACTGCACTTTTAAAACAACACCCTCCCCACCCCGGATGGTCAAGTCCCTCATTCGCATCGGCATTCGGTGCATTCGGTACACCTGCATTCGGTGGAGTACAATTCGGCGCACCAGCAGGAGCATTCGGATTCGGCGCACCGGCATTCGTCGCACCACCAGGAGCATTCGGATTCGGCGCACCAGCAGGGGCATTCGGAATACCGCCAAAACCGGCTGCTGCTGCTGCTGCTGCTGCTGCTGCCGCGCCTCTCGATATTACGCGCGACCAGGGTTCTATCCTAAGTCATGACGATAAGCAAAAATTCTTGAACAAATATGGGTCGCGTCTAGTAACGGTTCACGGCCCGTGTTGGTGGCATAGGATTGACGCGTTCGATCGCGCGACGCTACTCGATATGTGTAGAGCACATCCAACCAATCCGGCATGTCTAGGAACAATTTATGCTTCTCCCGGCAAATTGGTTGCAGTAGAAACCGTATCCGGCGATCTTTCGAAATCTATGGATCTATTTGCTCGCGCGGTTAATAATTATTCCAGAATATCTGGAAAACCTATGTCCGATGCTACAACAAGTCCTGAATTAACCGCAATTATGACAACTGAACTTACCAAAAAAGTGGCGAACAATCAGCGGACGACCATTCCGAGTAATCCGCGATTCGTTAGACCGGATACGCATTTAACATTTTGCGAATTCGCAGCAATTTTATTTTTTACTAGAGACGAAAGTCAACCCAAATCGTTCTCAACATATAGAATGCTGCGCACAAGTATGCATCATCCGGCAGTCAAAGATATGACGGGAGCCCAATACGTGGAGTTAATTAGCCAGGACCTTGTCACCTTCTTTTTTAGCGCGCTCTATAAATGCCCGCGAGTTCGAGATATGATCACGGTTGGTCTTATACCGCATGGGTCAACCCATTTGCACCGATTCTTGCCGGTATCCAGTGTTGTATATACTCATTACGCTCGAACCGCTGCTCTAAACTCGACGGTAGCTTTTTATTGTTTTCAGAGCTTTTCGTTAAATCTGTCACCCAATAGTATCGTGCCATTTTCACAGCCAAGCGCTACTAATACACATTTAATTCTGCTGAGAATTCTTATAAACGACCAGACCAGCGCGCGATACATATCGCATTATTCTGCGGTTGAGCCGGAAGATGAAGTATTGGCGCTTCCATGCATCCCGTATTTAATCTCCGGAAAGGCTGCATTTACCAATGGCGCCGATTTTGCAACTTTTATACGCAACCATTCCGGATTTGATTATGGTGCGATTGGAGGGTCATTTACGGGTTTTACCGGGTATTTGATAATAACTTTAACCGAAGAACAATACGCGAATTCCATGCGGACTGGAATTAACATACTTAACGGGTAAAAGCCGCATATACACATCCTATCCTACAACAATGCCCGCTGCCCTTCAAGCGTCGACCCCTTGAGCAGCGAGAGCTGCCGATTCTCGGTAGAAAAATAGCTGGGTGTCAGGTTGCTCCAGTCGGTATTTGGCTCCATCAAGCCGAGCTTCGTGTACACGTATCCCACAAACGCGCTGCACCAAAAGCGGTCCGTTTTTTGGGGGGACGAGTCCTTATTGCGCGCGCACCCGATCCAGTCAATCGGGTCCACGTCGTACGGCTTATTGTACGTGGCGTCGTGTATTTCTTTCAGAGCCGACTCGCTAAAAATGTGGTCGTAGCTGTCGGCGCCGACCAAGCTTCCGCACCGCACGGCCCGCGTCCACAGTTTCCCCGTGTACGTGCATATAAATTCTTCCAGCGGAATGATTTGAACGCCGCGTTTCTTTTTATCGTCTTCTATGTCGAGCGACGCGTCGTCCAGCATGGACTCCCAAATGTAGAGCCCTTTTAGCGGCACCTTTGCGAACGTGGGGTCTTTCAGCACAATCCCAACGTGCGAGTAGTCGCTGTACGTGAAATACTTGATAATCCATCCAAACCATCCTAAAACGCCGTGCCCGGTATTGTCGCATAAAATCAAATCCCCCGTTTTTAAATGGCCGTATTTGTGGTCAACTGCTTGACTCTTCGTCACTGCCGTCACTGCCGTCACTGCCGTCATTTTATTTTTATATATAATAATTATAATAAATATATTAAAATTAAATAAGTAAA
>Ga0114971_10000986_pt1 | contig 19471 bp, 19 predicted proteins | sample M_140625_MF_Meta_FD_87320 | JGI IMG/M metagenome (GOLD analysis project Ga0114971, IMG submission 87320) | Freshwater microbial communities from Lake Montjoie, Canada to study carbon cycling - M_140625_MF_MetaG | ecosystem: Environmental > Aquatic > Freshwater > Lake | place: Lake Montjoie...
TTGCAGTGACGGTTAATGTCTCAGGACCTTCGGTAAGATTGTCGGCTGCAATAGCAACAAAAATAGTAGCTTGACCGTTTGAGTCAACTAAAACAGTGCCTGTTAACAGCCCATTAACTATATCCGAAGCACTGATACCTGATAGGGTATATGTAATTGGTGTTCCAGAGGCTACATTCGTAGTTGATAAGAAAAATACGGCTGTCGAGCCTTCATTGACTGATCCAGTTGCGCTTCTGATGGATTCTGGGGCAGATAAAGCGTAAGTGGGTATAGCAGCTGATTTAGAAGTATCGTTGATCGAGACAGACGAAGATTGACCTTGAACTGTGACCGTTAACGTTTCAGAGCCTTCGGTCAGGTTATCAGCGGCTAAGGGTATTGATATGTTGGCAATACCGTTCGCACCGACAGTTGTAGTTCCCGTCAAAGATCCAGTAGAAATATCAGCTGCATTAACGCTTCCAGATATAGTGTAGGTTAGGACTGTACCCGAAGCAACTCCTTTAGTTGTCAAAGCGAAATCAGCCGTATAACCTTCATTTGCTGAAGTACCTGCGGGCCATTGTTGAAGGGAATAGGTTGGTGATAATGATGGGCTGATATTTGTAGAATTTAGAACATATATATATGCAGAAGTTCCAAAGTCATTACCTAAATAATATTGAGCGGTTCCGGAGATGTTGGCAGAAATATTAGATATATAAATACCAAGAGATTTTTGTTCTCCAAATGGTAATAAACTAGAGTTAATCGGAATAGTAATTACTGCATTTCCATTAGAATCAGTTTTGACGTATCCAGGTAGGGGACTTGTAACTGCATTTGTTCCATCTCCTGTCAATTTATAAAATACATAGTCATTCTTGTAGACGGAGCTGGAAAAAGTAAATGAAGCTGTATTTCCACTTGCACTAGTAGTTGTTGGTTTTAATGAAAATGAAGACATTTAGCGAAGCTATGGTTTTTTGTTGGATTTAATTTTAAATTACGCTACTCATTATGACCAAAGTGATTTCAAAAAATTGGGTTTTGGTTAATCACGGTCTAATATCTTAATCAAAGTCAGAAGAATTTGATACTGGTTAAATCCAATCTTGGGGTAGGAACAGTCTTATTTATTACTTTAGGCGAATATTTGGGCAAATAACCAAGACTACGTAACAATCCCCGGCTCGAAAATGGGGGTATGTTGATGTCTAGAAAGGCTGAAAAGTGGTTAATGGGTTGATTACTGATAATCTGCAGCAACTGATTTTTTAAAAATAGATAAACTGAGTTTGAAGAATATCCGTGTCTGAATATTAGTGTCTGAGTGAACGGATCTGATGAGATGATAAATGCCTATCCGCGACTGTTGGGTAGAGTCTCAAAATTCAAAGGCATAGTACTTAATTAGTTCATCAAGCCAAACATAAATATATAAGTTTTTAAGATTGATCTTTTCACTAGAAATAAAAATTTTCAAAAATAAAAGTACCCATATTTTATCTTAATCTTCATGGGATTTTTTCATTGCTTAATCATCATTTTGATAGAATTATTCCAAGCAATAGAGTTAGCATATTCGTCCACAACTTCGCGAGTCCAGTTAGTATCTGGCATTCGATAGATTTTTTTCCGATCAACTGACGATTTTTTGAAAAGATTTGTTAAGGTGAGGAATTAATCAAATCCATTTCTTCATGAATAGAAAAATACTTTTTATAAAGATAGTATTAAAAATTAAAGCCCTACTTAAGTTGTAATGGTTGTTTCCTTGTCTGATATTTGAATACAAAATTGCGATTCGTTATGCACTAAGCTCACTTGAGGAGAGTAGAGTAGAGTGCATCGACCTGTGAGCTCCTGAATTTTAAAAATATAGGAGAATACAGCGGGTATTGTTAAATCACAAAAACGCAGTAATAATTTTTCGCAGAAATAAATTATGCATTAATGAGTATTCTTCATATTGATGTCTTGATGATATCGATTGAGAAGATAAATATAAATTGGTAAAGGGCAGCTATAATTTTAAGTCTTTTGCTGCACATTGTGGAAAAAATGCTTGAACTTTGTATCTTTGTATGTTGGACTTTTTCAAACTTTATTTTTTATAGTTTATGAGTTTAAGTACGCATGAATCTATTGATGATGACGATGAGGATCTGATTGAAGGTCCTGTTTCAGTTAGAAATTACATTACTCCTGAAGGTTATTCCAATTTAAGGGCTGAATTATTTGAACTCATCGATGTTGAACGCCCCAAAGTTGTTGAAATCGTACATTGGGCTGCAAGCAACGGCGATAGATCTGAGAACGGGGACTATATTTACGGTAAAAGAAGACTTAGAGAAATTGATAAACGCATTCGATTTTTGACCAAAAGATTGGAAATTGCAGTGGTATCAGACCCGAGTATTCATTTTGGAGGAGATCAGGTTTTCTTTGGTGCGAAAGTCACCTATATAGACGATTTGGGTTTGGAGACCACAGTTACTATTTTGGGCATAGATGAGGCGGATAGTTTAAAAAAACAAGTCACTTGGATATCTCCAATTGCCAAAGCTTTGATTCAGTCTCGAGTAGGCGATGTCATAAAACTTCAAACACCTAATGGAAAAAAAGAGATTGAGGTCTTGTCGGTTTTGTATCCAACCAAATCTGAGTGAGTTGTCCTAACTCTCATGGTAAGAGTGCTTTGAGGCAATGACTCGGTTGGCGGCAGTCACGCAAGATGCTCTTCTAAGAGACTTCAACACTAACTCTAGGTGATTTAAGTCGCGAACTGCGATGGTAAATTTCAAGTCAATCGTATCCATCGCAATCACTTCTTCGGCCATGTTCACATGCGTGATATCTGCCTCAGCCATAGAAATGGCGCTGGCTACTTTGGCCAATACGCCTGAAGCATTTTTGACGGTCACGGTCAAGGGCGCATCAAACATCCTAACGGGTTCGTCAGACCATTCGACGTAAATAAAGCGTTCGCTGTCTTTGTATTTTAAACGTTGTGCAACTGCACAGGAAGTTTGATGAATCACCAGCCCCTCACCATGCCCTAGATATCCAGAAATGGGATCCATAGGAACGGGATGGCAACAGCGGGCATATTGCACTAACGCATTTTCACTTCCATCAACGATGACGTCTCCTTGTGACAAGGTCTCGGTCGAGGCAAACCGTTCTTGGCTAATCAGCAATGCATTGGGTTTTTCACCCATCTCGCCCAGTAAGGAGGTCAATCGTTTGGCTACAATACTGGCTACACGTTTACCCAATCCAATATCAATTAAGAGTTCTTCTTTATTTTTGTTGCCAGTAAAGCGCAAGATTTTTTCCCAGATATGGGGAGTGATGGCGGCATCGCTTGGTGTCTTTTCAATCCCCGCAGCTCTTAGGGATTGGGTAAGAAGTTTATCTCCTAAATCAGAGGATTCCTTTTGTGCCATTGTTTTAAGGTAGTGGCGAATTTTGGAGCGAGCTCTGCCAGTTCTCACAAAGCTTAACCAAGCAGGATTTGGATTAGGTTCTGCGCTGGTGATGATTTCAACGACGTCCCCGTTCTTGAGCTCAGTCTTCAAAGGCGCCATCTCTCCATTGATCCTCACGCTCTGTGTGCGGTCTCCTACTTTGCTATGCACTGCATATGCAAAATCCACCACGGTCGCTCCTCTAGGAAGAGCCATGATTTTGCTTTTTGGAGTGAACACATAAACGGCATCCGGGAAAAGATCGACTTTGACGTGATCCCAAAACTCAGTCGCATCATGGGTTTCGTTTTGTATGTCTAGCAAAGACTGAAGCCATTTTGCACCTAGGCGTTCAGCATCCTCGCTTTCGGGGTCCTCGGATTTATACAACCAATGCGCTGCAACACCTTTTTCGGCAACCACATGCATGGCTTCCGTTCTCATTTGAAATTCTATGTTGATGCCCGATGGACCGACCAAAGTGGTGTGCAAAGACTGATAGCCGTTCACTTTTGAAATGGCAATATGGTCTTTGAATTTACCTGGTACAGGTTTATACAGTTGATGCAAAAGCCCCAAGGCGGTGTAGCAATCCGTGATACCAGGCAGGATGAGTCTCATGCCATAAATGTCTGTGACTTGAGCAAAACTCAAATGCTTGGAGAGCATTTTTTTATATATTGAAAAGAGTGTTTTTTCTCTTCCAAAAATCTTGACAGGCAATCCTGCTTTTTTAAAAAGTTGTTCAACCTCGATTTGAACCTTTTTCATCAGATCTTTGCGACGGTTCCTAGCTCGAGTTACCGCTTTATCCAAGACTTGTTGGCGCCAAGGTTGCAGGTATCGGAAAGATAAATCTTGCAATTCTCTATAGGTCTGATTCAATCCCAATCGGTTTGCGATGGGCGCGTAAATCTCAATGGTCTCGTTTGATATTCTGGCCCATTTGGATCTGGGCATATCCGACATGGTTCGCATGTTGTGGGAGCGGTCCGCAAGCTTGATCAAAATCACGCGAACGTCTCTGGCCATGGCCAAGAGCATTTTTCTAAATGACTCTGCCTGGCCCTCTTCACGCGTGGTGAATTGCAACTTGTCCAGCTTGGTTAAACCATCAACCAATTCTGCGACTGGAGAGCCAAAGCTCTCCAACAAATCTATTTTGCTGACCCCGCAGTCCTCCATGCAGTCGTGAAGAAGAGCTGCCATCAATGCTTGGGTATCTAATTTCCACTCAGCACACTGGGTCGCCACCGCTATTGGGTGAGTGATGTAAGGCTCACCACTGCTTCTTTTTTGCCCAAGATGTGCCTGATCGGCAAATCTATAAGCCTTTCGTATTAACTCAATTTGTTCTGGATTAAGATAATCCAATCCTTTGATGAGTGTGGCAAAGCTAGCTGCCGCTGCATTGACAGCTGCAGCATTTACTTGGTTTATAAAAGGGTTAATTACGGCACTCATAAGTGCTACTTTACACCTAGTCAGGTGTTAAATGCAAAAAAGACCTCTGAGAAGAGGTCTTTTAGTAATTTTGTATTAAAGCGCTTGATTGACTTTAAAAGCAAAGAGAATTCAGTTGGGTACCTTTTTGAGCATCTCAATACCCACTTTCCCATCGGCGATTTCTCTTAGAGCGGTGACGCAAGGCTTATTTTTGCTCTCTACTTTGGCCGTGTGACCTTGGCTGAGCATTCTTGCACGATAAGTGGCAGCCAAAACCAACTGAAAACGGTTTGGGATTTTATCTAGGCAGTCTTCTACAGTAATACGGGCCATGGGGTGCTCCAATCAAAGGGGAATCAGGGAATATTGAGAGCGGCAAAGATCTCAGCGCGAGCTCGTCTTTGAGCAGGGTATTTAAGCCTTTGTGAGTGGACGATCGTTTTTAGATCGAACAAGGCTTTCTCAAACATTTCGTTGATTATAACGAAATCAAAGTCCTGTGCCCTTTTCATTTCAATTTCAGCGTTCTTGATCCTCAAATCAATCACTTCTTCGCTGTCTTCTCCCCTTCTTTGGAGTCTCGCCTTTAATTCCAGGAGACTGGGAGGCAAAATGAAGATCAGGATAGCATTGTTGAAAATTTTTTTAATTTGGACAGCGCCTTGAAAATCTATCTCCAAAATCACGTCTCCTCCTTGAGCGATGCGGTCTTGAATGGTTTTTTTGGACGTGCCGTAGCGGTGACCATGCACATGCGCCCATTCTAAAAAAGCATCTGATGTAACTAGGTGATCGAACTCAGCATCACTAACGAACAAATATTCCCTGCCGTGTTGTTCTTGACCACGTGCAGATCGGGTCGTGTGCGAAACCGAAGGTTGAACTCTGGAGTCCAATTCCATGAGCGCTTTGACCAGGCTGGATTTACCAGCACCGCTTGGCGCTGCAACTACGAACAAGTTACCTGGATAAACAGTCATGGCTTCAAAGGAATTGAAAGTGTTCAACGCCTTGGAAAAGGCGATATTGAAAATAGGGGGGTGTGAAATCTTTAGTGTTCTAATTTTATCTTAAAAGTGTGGCTCAATGCCTACATCCCGAAGCCAAGGGGTAGATCCTTGCACGAGTATTCAAGTTTTAAGCTGAAATCATTCCAGATTTTGAACTTGCTCACGCATTTGCTCAATCAAGACCTTCATGTCCACAGAGATTTTGGACAGCTCCATGGTGGTTGACTTTGAACCTAAAGTATTGGATTCGCGGTGTAATTCTTGAATTAGAAAGTCCAAGCGCTTGCCAACACCCTCCTTGTTGTTCGCCTGCGTCAAACAAGCTTGAATCTCAGACAGGTGCGAACTTAAACGTGTCAATTCTTCAGCCACATCTATTCGAATAGCAAAAGCGGTAGCCTCAGTCAAAGCTCGCTCTTGAGCAGAGTCCGAGTTCAATTGATTGACGCCTAAGGAGAGAGCTTCATGCCATCGGTCTAAAAAGCGTTGCCGCTGTTGTTCAACCAATTGTGGAATCAATGGTGTTGCTTGATCGGTCAAAGCCTTAAGTTGATGGATTCTGTCCAAAAGAGATTCAACGAGTCGTGTTCCCTCAGAGGCGCGCGCCTTAATAAGTTGAGTCAATGACAATTGGGTTAATTCAACCAGAGTTTCTCTGATATCAACAGGAGTTTGACTTCCTTGGGTATTGAGTTTAATGATTTCACCGATGCTCAAAGGTGTAGACAACGGGAAGGTGGATTGAATGTGCTTTTGCAAGTCGTTCAGTCCGTCCAAAAAGTCTTTTGAAGGTCGAACCAATGAGCCTTGATCTTGATGCTCAAGCGACAATTTGGCTTCAACTTTGCCGCGCTTTAAACACCTCATGAAAAGCTCACGTAAAGTAGGTTCGTGTGAGCGTAGATCGTCGTTCATTTTAAAACTCAAATCTAAGAAGCGGCTGTTGACAGAGCGAATTTCTATTCCTAGACGAACTCCTTCAAATCCCGCTTGAGAGAGTTGCGTCTGGGCGCTGGCATAGCCTGTCATGCTCAAAATGGTCATATGAATAGTTTTAAAGTTGGGTTCTAAAAGAAGGGGGTCAATATCTTGAAATTTTAAGCCCCAAATAACAGATTATGCACGGTGGGTTGCACGATTGAATTCAAGGGTATTTTTGTAGCGAATTGAAAAAATAGGTACCAATAAGCGATTTATACTTAGGATCATGAAGAGAAGCTCAAAATGAACGACAAAGAACCCCCAGAAAGCCTTGATTTTTCATGGTCAGACACATTTGTGCTCGGCTATCAACCCATGGACAATACGCATCGCGAGTTTGTGGAAATTGTCAATGAATTGATAGACTGTCCGTCTCACGATTTTTTGTTGGTCCTTGAAAAATTTAAAGTCCATGCCCTGTCTCATTTCGGATTGGAAGACCAATGGATGAAAGAGACGGAGTTTCCTGCTGGCGACTGTCATATAGGAGAGCACGCTGCGGTCATGGCTTCTTTTGAGGAGGTGTATGCCCTGGCAAAGCAAGGTGACACAGAAACGGGTCGTGGATTTGCTAAAGAGTTGAAAAATTGGTTTCCAGGCCATGCTGATTATTTAGATTCTGCCTTGGCACATTGGATGTTCAAAAGAACCCATGGAGGCAAGCCAGTAGTCTTAAGGCGCACAATAAAAGAGACTAACTTGTAAATCTTTACCTCAAACGAATCCTTGATACATGCATTCATTAAATCAAATGTTAGATTCGAATGATAAAAAATCGATAGTTCTTCATGGATTTATTGCGGCTTGGTATCTTGGGATCAGTATGATTGATCTCTTTAAAATCCCGGCATTTAATTCTGAAAATAAAGACAGACGTAGATTTTTGGTGGTGCTTTATGAATGGATAAACAACGCAATAATGTTCTTTTCGGGAGATCAAACATGCATTGCTTTAGGGCGTCAATTCAGGTTGAAAGATGAATTACTGCAAAAAATGTGGGCATTAAAAATGGCATCTCGGATTGAGTTATAAATCAATCTCAACTTGCTGCTTCTAGCTTTAAGTAAAAAATAATATGTATAAACACCTATGAATGCTTTGAAATGGATGAGTGGGGCTCTTTTATCTTTTTGCTTCATGGCAATTGCGGCTAGAGAGCTGTCGGCGGGTATGAGTACTTTTGAGGTGTTATTTGCTCGTGCACTCATTGGTCTTACATTGGTGTGTTTGGTGATTTTAAAGACAAAAGATTGGTCTTATTTTAAAACACAAAGAATAAAGTTTCATTTGGGTCGAGACATAACCCATTTGATGGGTCAGTATGGATGGTTTGTCGGAGTGAGTTTACTGCCACTTTCGCAAGTTTTTGCACTTGAATTTACGGGTCCCTTGTGGACATCAATTTTAGCAATGGCATTTTTAGGAGAGGTGCTAAACGTAAAACGATTTTTTGCGATTATTCTTGGGTTTGCAGGTGTTTATTTAATCGTTAATCCTGGCGAGGGTATTTTTAATTACAACTCTTTGTATGTCATAGCCGCGGCTTTGCTGTTTTCAATTGGAAATACGTTTTCAAAGTCGTTGGTTAAAACAGATCGCCCACTGACCATCCTGTTTTACATGTGTTTAATCCAATTGCCAGTTACTTTTTTCTTGGCCATTAACCATTTTATTTGGCCTGATGTAGTTCAATCAGGCTGGTTGATGATCATTGGTTTAACTTCTATTACATCGCACTTTTGCATGAGTAAAGCGATGCAGAAAACAGATCTGAGTATCGTCGTGACCTTAGACTTTTTTAGACTTCCACTGATAACTTTGGTTGGAGTACTATTTTACGCTGAGGCGTTTCGTTGGGTAATGGTAATTGGAGCCATGATGGTTTTCAGTGCCAATTTAATAAATTTATACCAACCAAAAAATTATCTCAAATAGCGGTTCTATGACCATTTCAACGCTTTTATTCATGAATTGGTACATAAAATACAAATGACAATGAAAAAAATTACTATTGTCATGCTGACAGCACAAATACTAACACTGCTAGGATTCGCCGCATATCCGGTGGCCCTCGTAGGCATTCAAAAGGAATGGCTGATAAGCAATTTTCAATCGGGCGTGATTGCTAGTGCCTTCTTTTTGGGTTATGTATTGGTCGTCCCTCTCGCAACGAGTTTGACAGATCGCATGGATGCGAAAAAAGTTTATATGATTGGCGGAGCTTTGACGGCCCTAGGTTTGTTTTGTTTTGGTATGTTGGCTGAGAATTATTTAGAAGCATGTTTGTGTATGGCCATTAATGGAGCTGGTTTTGCAGCATCCTACATGCCTGGTTTAAAAATTATCTCTGATCGATTAGATGCGGTGGAGTTATCCCGCCCCATTGCCTATTACACAGCTTTTTTTGGAGTTGGGACGGGTTTTTCGTATCTGATTATTGGAATGCTGTTGCCAGATTTAGGTTGGAGAGCCGTGTTTTCTGGAATTTCTTTGGGGCCACTGATTGCACTTGTACTGGTTTATGTGTTTGTCGGTGGATTGTCAAGTGCGAGACAAAGTCAAACAATGCCATTTGGAATTGCAGATGTTTTACCCATACAAAAATGGAAAATTGTTCTCGGTAATAAGCAAGCAATTCACTTCATCTTAGGGTACGGAATTCACTGCCTAGAGCTCTTTGCATCAAGGAACTGGATCGTTGCGTACTTGATTTTTTGTAGCACTCACGGACAAGAGGAATTTATAGTTACTTTTCCTGTTCTTGTTGGATTGATCAATTTTATCGGCGTACCGTCTTCAATTTTAGGTAATGAAATTGCCCATAGAGTCGGTCGTCAAAAGTGGATCAATTATGTGATGCTGTTGAGTTTTATAACAGCAATTACACTTTCACTTGTTTACGATCAGTCATGGTGGTTGATCATTGTTTTGGCAATTTTGCATATGATTTTTATCATGGCTGATTCTTCAACATTGACAGCCGGTTTGGTGTTGAGTGCGCCAAATGAAGTCAAAGGTGCTGCAATGGGTTTGCATTCGCTTGTTGGTTTTATTGGAGGTTTAGTGGGTCCTGCATTGTTTGGATACGTCTTGGATTTGACACAAAAAGTGCAACTGCAAAACCCTTGGAGTTATGCTTATGCATCAATCGTTATTTTTTCATTTGCTTATGTAATTGTTAATTGGAAGATCATGAGGGTGAATGGTATAAACGCTCATTGAAGTAACAGATGGTTCATATTAAAGTCTCTTTGTGATTATTTGACAAATGAAAATTTCATAGTGTTCTTTAAGGCGAGTATTAAATTAAATGTAGAGGTGAAAATGGGAAGAAGAAAATTCTTGCAAAATCTTGTACTTGGTGTTCTCACATCTGGCATTACAAGTGCGATGTCGCAAATAAGCTATCCTAATCGGCCGATCAAATTTGTTGTTCCATCAACTACCGGCATCACCTCTGACACTCTAGCCAGATTGATAGGACCCGTGATGTCACAAAGATTGGGGGTTCCTATCGTAATCGAAAATAAAGTTGGTGCAGGTGGTCTCATTGGTGCTGATACAGTTGCAAAGTCAGACCCGGACGGATACACACTCTTATTTGCGAACACCTCCTTTGGTACGCTTGCCGCAACAAACCCTAAACTACCATATGATCCAATTAAATCTTTCATGTCTGTTTCACTTTTGAGCTCCAGTGTGATGACTTTGGTGGTGCCAGCAGATATTCCAATCGTGACATTTAAAGACTTTGTTGAATTCGTTAAAAAACAAGGTGGTAAAGCCAATTACTCTTCTCCTGGCTTGGGAACAACTCAGCATCTTGCGATGGAGTTGATCAATCAAAAAACTGGTATTGGCATGCTCCACGTACCCTACAGAGGTTCGAGTGGTGCAATGAGTGATTTAATTGCAGGTCACGTACAAGCCAGTGTTGTTGCCCTTCAAACAGCGGCTCCCTTTGTTGAGAGTGGAAGGGTTAAACTTATAGCAGTTTTGGGTAAAAAACGAGTTCCACAGTTTAGCCAGATTCCTACACTTACCGAATCGGGTTATGGAGAGATTGTTGTAGAGACTTGGTCAGCTGTAATGGCACCAAAGGGCACTCCAGTGCATATCGTAGCTAAATTAAGCTCGGAAATTGATTACATATTGAACTTGCCCGAGATAAAAGAAACGTTAACCTCGCAGGGCGTTATTCCTGTAGGTGGAAAACCCGATATGCTTGATCACTTAATTCGGAGTGAAATTAAGGTCTGGAGTGAGGTTGTGCAAAAAGGTAAGATCCTTGTAAATTAAAATAGGAATAAAGATGTTAATTATTTCGAATGATGAAGTTCGTCAATTGTTGACTATGCCAGATTGCATGGATGTTCTTGAGGAGGCGTATATAGAGCGATTTCATCAACGTGCGCTTAGTCGACCTAGAACAGATTTGTATTCTAAAATTGACGAAAACTCTTACTACGTGTTCAAGTCAATGGAGGGCGTTTTACCTAAAAGAAAAATTACTGCTCTTAGACTCAATTCTGACATTATCAAATGGAATAAAGAGAAATACGGCACTCGAAAAGATAAACAACCTGTTGCAGATGGTCATTGGGTAGGACTGATTGCATTATTTGACATGGAGAACTGCAAGATGCTGTCGATTTTGCCCGATGGTGTTGTTCAAGGTTTTAGAGTTGCTGCAACTGGTGGACTTGGGATTAAATATATGTCTAAAAAGTCAGCCAAAACAATGGGTATATTTGGTGCGGGTTGGCAAGCGGAAACTCAAGTCATCTCTGCTTGTGCTGTTCGAGACTTAGATTACATCAATGTCTATAGCCCAACTAAGGCAAATCGTGAAGCTTTTGCCGATCGAATGAGTAAAAGGGTGGGTAAGCCAGTCATTCCTGTTGATAGCCCAGAAAAAGCGGCAATGGGATTAGATATAGTGGCTGCAACTACCAATTCAATTACTCAAGTGATGAAGCCTGAATGGATCTCACCTGGAGCGCACATCTCTTGTGTAAAACACACAGAGTTGGGTGATGACGTTATTTCAATCGCCGATGTGATCGCAGTCCATTCTCATGCAAGTGTCCCTGAGAATTATTTAATTGGTCAAGGAGAGCGAAGAATTGCTGGACAAGATCCCAATGAACAAGGGGAGCACAAAGAAAGTGCGATAGGTTGGGAGAAGTCAGATGAGCTTCACACCTTGATGGGTGGAAAGGGTAAAAATAGACAAAATGATCAACAAATAACCTGTTTTATCAACAACATAGGTCTTGGCTTGCAGTTTGCTGCAGTTGGAGCCTTGGTGTATAGAAAGGCAAAGGAGCAATCAATAGGGATCAATTTACCTGATAATTGGTTTACAGAAGATGTTCATCCATAATGGGGGAAAATATCAATATGATTGACGCGATTGAATTGAGCCCCAGAGTTGGCTCAGAAGTTAGATCCATTGATCTTAAAAAAGTTACTTCTTCAGAGGTTTTAGAACTTGTTCAAATATTATCTCTTAGAGGCGTATTGATATTTAAAAATCAATTTTTAAATGGTCAGCAATTAGGTGATTTTGCAGCGAACTTTGGAAAGCCATGGCTTGGGCCTTTGTTGAGCGCTGTATCTGAGACCGATGCAGTGGTCAGTATTAGAAATAGAGGAAAGGAAGGGACTGTAACAGAATACTGGCATAGCGATTCGACATTCGTTAGTAAACCGCCAGCTGTTACGATGCTCAGTACGGAAGATATTCCTCCTGTCGGTGGTGACACAATGTGGTGTTCTCAATACGCTATATATGATGAAATGTCGGATGGACTTAGACAGATGCTTTCATGTTTGAAGGGTGTTCATTATGATCGACAAAGATTTAATCATGTTCAAGGCAGATCACCATATTTGGGAAGTGCTTCTCATCCATTGATTCGAACACACCCAGTTTCTAAAATGAAGTCGCTATTTATAAGTGGTCAAGTTGAGCACTTTGAAGGCATGACACATGATGAAAGTAGACCGCTCATCGATTATTTATTGTCGTTACTTGGAGAGCCTGACAAAGTGTATAGACATCGTTGGACTATGGGCGACGTCGTGATTTGGGATAATCGGTGTACAACACATTATGCAATTCATGATCACGGTTTATACCCAAGGCGGTTGCACAGGATCACACTAGAGGGTGAAGAACCAAATTAATCCAGAATGAAAAAAATCATCACAATATTATTTCTTGCAATTGCAAACGGATTTCCCCCAGTCGTATTTGCTCAAATTTATCCAACGAAACCAATTTCAATCATTGTTCCTTTCCCCTCCGGAGGTACGACAGACATATTGGCAAGAGAGTTGGTTAAAAAAATACAAAGTTCATTTTCCTATCCTGTAGTTATTGTCAACAAGGATGGCGCTAGTGGAATCATTGGCTCAGAACTTGTGAGCCGTTCGATTGGAGATGCGCATCTGCTTTTACTTACCGCTACGCATCATGTGATTAATCCTTCCCTCTACATCAGCTTGCCTTACGATACTAAAAAGGCGTTTACACCAATTGCCTTGATTGGGGTTGCCCCGAATATTTTGGTGGCAAATTTAAATTTTCCTGCAAATAACATCAATGATTTAATTCAACTTGCCAAAGCTAATCCAGGCTCTATATCCTTTGCGTCAAGTGGGATTGGTGGCGCAAATCATTTGTCAGGTGAGTTACTAAAGAGCATGACGGGAATTGAAATTACGCATGTGCCTTATAGGGGGGCCTCTCCGGCTCTTAAGGATGTGATTGCCGGACACTTGCCCATCATGTTTGATGGGGTTGCAGCCGTAGCACCACAATTACAAGAAGGTCGTATTAAGGCGCTAGGAATTACTTCGCTTAAAAGATCCCCGTTGGTTCCAAATTTACCCACTTTTAATGAATCGGGTGTAAAAGGCTATGAGGTTAATTCTTGGTTTGGGTTATACGGTGCATCTAAGCTGCCACAATCTGCGGTTGATCGTTTGAGCAGCGAATTTAGATCAGCTTTGGCCTCTGATGAGATAAGAGATAAGTTTAATAGACTTGGAGTCACTCCAGGTAACATCGATCAATTGGTTTTCGGAAATTTTGTAGAATCAGAGTTAAAAAAATGGGAGTCCGTCGCGATCTCTGCAAAGATAATTAAACAATAGCATAAATTTGACGGTTGACGGTTGACGGTTGACGGTTGACGGTTGAATTTTGACTAAAATTCTTTCTCTTGTGAAGTCTTATCTTGCTTTTTTTGTTGTTTTATCGATTAATTATGACGATATTATTCAAAATTAGAACATAGCAACATAGCAACATAGCAACATAGCAACATAGCAACATAGCAACATAGCAACATATCAGCGCCGATTGCTACAGTAAATATATTTATCCATTTGTAGCCTGTATGGATATTCATTGAAATCCTTTTTTGGTTATTTGTGCTTGTAGGAAGGCTATTGCTTTAATTAAGCGCTGCATTGTTGTTACCAAATGAGTGTCAATTCTTGGTGTTGGGTGCCATGAACGACCAACTTCAAAAGAAAATTCAAATGGAATAACTAATCAAATCCAAATCTTAAATTTCAACTTAATCGATGAATTTGGAACTTTCATGAATGAGCACTACTCGATCATCCTTAACCAAGCATTTACCGTAATTCGAATCTTGCCTAGGGTTTCTATATATTGATATAACCGCTTTTACCTGCCAAAATTAAAAAAAACGTATTGAATTTTGCGCGGAACTTTAAATATTTTTATTTTCCTTTTCAAACTTTATAAACCTCATGTCCAAAGAATTTCAAACCGTTTTTGTTGGCGATTTCAGTCAGTGCAAAAACACAGTTGCACTCAAGGAACGATTCACACCCGAATTTTACAAGTTAGAAAAAGAGCGAATATTTCGAAAAGCTTGGCTTGTCGCAGCAAGCATGACCGATTTATCACAAAAAGGTAGTTTCTACATCTCAGACATCCCACCGCTCAAAGTATCTTTGCTGATCGTTCGTGGAGAAGATGATCAAATCCGAGCTTTTCACAACGTGTGTCGCCACCGTGGAGACAAATTGGTTCAAACTCAATCTGGAACCACCAGGAGTTTCACTTGCGCATTTCATGCTTGGTCTTATTCAACTAGCGGTAAATTACTGAACATCACAGATGCGACTCAATTTAATGGAATTAATAAGGAAGAATACGGACTGGTGCCTGTGCATTGTCAAGTCTGGGAAGATGCAGTTTTTGTTTGCTTAGATGACACACCACAAGAAACTCTCGAACAATTCCTTGGACCTGAAATTTATCATGGCTACCAAGGATTTTCAAAGGATCGTGTCAAAATTGCCGACCACAAACTTGTATTAAAAACCAATTGGAACTTGGCCACCAACGCCTTCTCTGAGGGGTATCACAATTTATACATTCATAAAAATACGGTCCCAGATTACCAAGGGGGTGCAGGTAACCCAGATCGGCATCGACCCTACTTAGAGGTTGGAAGGCATTTTGGGCGCTACTCAACCCACGGCAATCAAAACCACAAGAAAACCCCAACTGAGGCCGCTGTTTACGCACATTCAAAACCCCTTTTCCCTTGGTTTCCGGCCTTGGATATGACCAATTATCCGCCGGGCATCAACCCCTCTCGCTTTTCTCAATGGGGCTTTGATATTGTTCATATTTTCCCTAATTGCATTTTTGGTCCCCAAGCCAACTCGCATACCTTCATGACATTTTGGCCCATTGATCACGAAACCACCGAAATAAGAAATTGGCGATTTGCATACGGCACAGACAACCCTGCTGATGCCATTGCACAAGCCTATTCAGTCACCAGAGCTCGCGAAGTGATTCGAGAGGACATGAATACCATGGAGACAACGCTAAAAGGCATCAACTCTGGGGCCATCCCTCACATTGTTCTTTCGCAGCAGGAGATGCTGATACAAAATCATTACCGGGCAGTTGATGCAATGATCGAGAGAAACAAGCCATGACAATTGGACAATTACCTAAGAATTTTAAGGATCTACAGCATTTAACTGAGCACTGGGCTTTGACGTGTGAGGAAGATCGTTTCAATCGACTTCACTCAGTCAGTCACCAAGAGTTATCGGACTTTTATCACGAAATGCTACCGAAAATGCCTGTGATTTTGGAGCATCTTTCAAAATGCAAATTGAGCGCACTCTCTAATGAAGACCTGACCCTATACAACCTAGCTTGTACAATGGCCGAGACCTCTCACCCAATGGACCTGGGATGGGGAGCAACAGATTTTCCTGGTGCATATACTTGGAGAGCCTTCCAATTTGCAACCATTAGCCAATCGAGTCGAGCCAAACCAGCAATTTAATCATTTGCAATCAAGCACCCAAGCATTTCGTGAGCTCTTAATATTCAAATGATTGTGGGTGCGCTCATGGCTGAGCTGTTATGTTGGCCGATTTAATAATACCGCCCCAGCGCACATACTCTTTGCTCATGTATGACTTAAGCTCTGGAAGGCTACTGGCACCAAAATTTGAAACGCTCACACCCGCTTTGGTCAAAGCAATTTTGGCCTCAGTATTGCTCAAAAGGGCCAGCATCTCTTTGTTTAGTAAAGTAACGATCTCATCGGGCGTTTTCGCTGGCACCATCAAAGCTTGCCAAAAGGTCAAAGTGAGTGGAATACCCTGCTCGGTGAAAGTAGGGATATCTGACGAACTGGGCACCCGCTGGGGGGTGTCTACCCCCATTATTTTTACTCGACCAGCTTGTGCATTGGCCAAGGCCAAACTAAGAGGCACAATCGTCGCATCCACTTGCCCACTGACAACTGCAGCAAAGGCTGGTGCAGATCCTTGATAAGGTACATGTAGCATATTAATTTTTGCATAATCGTTGAATGCAGCTGTTCGAATGTGGCCACCGCTGCCCACCCCCCAGCTTGAAAAAGTCAGTTCACCTGGGTGGGCTTTTGCATAAGCGATGAATTGTGACAAGTTGTTTGCGCTCACTTTGGGATTTACGGCCAAAACACTTGGCATGGCACCCACAATAGACACTGGAATAAAGTCTTTAAGAGCATCGTACTTCACATTTGAGAAAACATGTGGATTAATCGAGTGCGAGTCAGCCACTGTATATTGTATGGTGTAGCCATCAGGAGCAGCACGAGAAACATACTCGGTTCCCACCAAGCCACTAGCGCCGGATTTGTTTTCTACAATCACTTGCTGATTCAATCGGTCTCCGAGGAATTTGGCCACAATACGCGCCACGTTATCAGTCCCCCCCCCTGATGGCCAAGCCACAATCATTTTAATAGGTCGATCGGGATAATCGGCATGAGCGCTTGATGCACACAATGTGACTAACGTTAAGGCGCATGAGTTTAAAACAAACTGTAAATACATTATGTTCTCTTCTTTATAAGGATATTAGGGCAATGTAAAACCATAACTCAAAAATATTGATTTGAAAACAGGGTTAGGCCTATACTTTAAATACCAATTCAGTACAAATGCTTAATGACACTCCTACAAAATGAACAAAAGGGTTTTCCCGATACACCACTGAAGCTTCAAGCAATAGCATGAAGAATCATTATTGATGATGACCAGTCCATCTTTTATGGAGATTCGCCATTTGAAGAAATTTATATATTTATTCTTGATTTTTCACATCTCAACGCATCTGCTCTTTGCTCAAACTAATTTCCCAAATAAACCCATAACGATCGTAGTCCCATTTGCTGCCGGAGGTGGCACTGACCTACTGGCGCGCTATTGGGGTTTATTGTTACAAAAGGAACTCGGACAAACGTTTCTTGCAGACGTCAAACCTGGAGCAGGAGGACTTATAGGGACAAGATTTGTAGCTCAATCAGTCCCGGATGGATACACTCTTTTAATTGCCACACCAGCTTTTGCATTGAATCCCTTTCTAATAAAAAACGCTGGCTATGACCCCTTAAAGGACTTCCAACCCATCGCAATCATTGGCATCAGCGGCATTGCCATTGTTGTGGCCAATCATTCCCCAATTAAAAATATTCAAGACTTACTTGAATCTGCCAAAAAAGCACCCGGTTCGATCATGGCCGGTAATGCTGGCCAAGGATCAGTGGGACAACTTGCTGCCGCAGCGTTTCAAGCCAAGATGAAGATTCAATTCACAGAGGTAACTTACAAAGGTGCTGCGCCAGCAGTCATAGACCTTATTGGAGGACGCACGGATGTGCAGTTCGAAGCATTCCCATCTATACTCACTCAGATTAAGGCAGGCAAGGTAAGAGCGATTGCTGTCACGCTAAAACATCGTTCATTGCTGCTTCCTAGCATTGAAACCGTTAACGAGTCGACCCCCATTGGTTTCGATGCCAGTTCTTGGACTGGCTTAATGGCGCCGGCTAGAACGCCTAGATCAATCATCGAAAGATTGAACAAAACAATTCAAAAGTTAATCATAGATCCAGAGGTGATAGTTCACCTAGGAGAATTTTTTGGCTCCGAGACATTTATTAACTCGTCCGAAGATGCAGCTGTATTTCTTAGAGACAAACTAAATGAAAATGAAAAATTGATTAAACTAATGAATTTAAAAATTCAATAAGAATCAATATCCAAAACGTCAATCAGTTCAAATTTTATGTGTCGTAGAAATCAATTAATTTTTGTAATCCATGCTGTTTTGCTAGTTCAAACAAAATATCTTGTGGTGGCTTCTTGTTTTTTCGTCCACGCCGACTATGACTAATCCCAAATTTAAACTTTAAATCAACCATGGTTTGGGCTTGTAAAAGCGTTAATGCAAGTCCATCTAATATAGGAACTTCATCAATGCGGTTAATCCCGTTTCCAGTCAATAAGACATTCAAAGGCATCTCACCAGGAATGATGACATCTGCGTTGTTGTCTTTAATAAATTGACTGGCAAATTGCGTGAACCTTGCAATCGCATCTTTTGGATCAGCTAGCCCTGAAAATACCTCCTTGTAAGACAAGCCACAGCCTGCTATGCCAACGCATTTATCCTCAAAGCCCCAAGACGCGATGAACTCTTGTGTGAAATCTTTCATCGTATCTAAAAATCTAATAACGCCAAAACGTTGGCCATACAGACCAGCGGAATGAAAAACCGTTTCTCCATAGTTGACAACGGGAATATCAACTACGCTTCGTATTTCATTGAGTAGCGGGCCAGCCAAAAAACACATTGCAAAGGCATCAAAGCCCTTTTTTTCTGCCATCATCGCTGCATTCATCACTTGTGTGAAATGATAGTGTGCAAGTGCCGGGTATTGAATCTCCGAAAGAGGAAAATCAGAGGCATAAGTCCCTGGCAGCATCCCATGCAAAACTACTTCAGTGTCATGACGAACAATCGATTTAATATGTTTTTCAAGTAACACTTGGTAGGCTGGCAATTCATTTAGAACGGTTAGACTTTGGTGCCAAATTCGCATTATGTTGACTCCTCGATAGACTTAATTGATAGATGAATTTTTATGCTTCAGGAACAAAAGACAAAGGATTAAACTCATACCTCCCCAAAAAGTACGTTACATACGCGGAAGGTTATAGCTAAA
>Ga0114971_10000988_pt1 | contig 19437 bp, 16 predicted proteins | sample M_140625_MF_Meta_FD_87320 | JGI IMG/M metagenome (GOLD analysis project Ga0114971, IMG submission 87320) | Freshwater microbial communities from Lake Montjoie, Canada to study carbon cycling - M_140625_MF_MetaG | ecosystem: Environmental > Aquatic > Freshwater > Lake | place: Lake Montjoie...
CATGGTCACGTCGGCCAAGGGTTCTTCAACGGTGGTCGGAGCCTCGCCGCGAAAAGTCTGGCGCCATTGACCATTTTTTTTCTCCAACATGATGGCCTTGGTGGTAGTGCTGCCGCAATCCGTGGCCACAACAATTTCAAGAGTGTCTTTGTCCAAGCTGCTCTGATTTTTTGCGGCATCGCTCATGTTGATTTGCAAGCCTACACGCAGCGCGGTGGGATTTGATCAATTCAATTTCATGTCTCAGATGTGACAGGCTTTCAAAATACAAAAGCAAATTACGAAGGCTGGTATTGCTTGCTCAAAAGGAAGCTGTTTCCCTTTGATTAAGTTGTTCAACATGCGTATCGAATTGCTTTCACACTGACGGTTGTGATGGCGGCGGATTATTTTTACTCGCGTGGATTTTTTCCTCACGCTGAGTTTCCATTTCGTCCATGCGCTGCAACATCCATGCAATTGCTCCGCGTTTATCCAAATAATTCGCAACTTCTTTCCACGCGTTCTGGTCAAGAAGAATTCCAGCGAAGGGCGAAAGCGCTTGCATGCCTTGACCCGTCAACACACCAAGAGGACGCCAACTTTCAAGAAAAATTCCCGCTGGTTGCGCCATGCCACGCTCCACAATTTTAGAAAGCAACTTTTCTACCACCACGCGCTGCGAGTCGGTGGGTTCAGCTGGACCGGGCGCGTCCACAGCAAAGGCGTGGCGGATTTTTTCGCGCCACGATACGGATGCCTTTTGATTCAGGTCGTCACTCATAATGAAACTGTATCCGCGGCCACGATCGGCTTGCAGCTCTTCCATAACTGCTCAATAGCTTGCTTACGCGCTTGCATGAACTGGCCACGGCCAAGGGGAATAACCAAGCGTGTTTGCCTAGACCGCCGCGCGCGGTGCTGAATCAACAACAACGCGTCGCCGCCGTCCTTGTATTTTTGAATTAAATCCCATTGCATGCTGCGCACGCGTAGCGGTTCACGCACAATTATTTTTGTATCGCTCAACGCAACATCGGTTGGCAAAAAGAAGCCGATCAAAGCCAAAAACATGCCCATAAGAGCCAAGCTGCCCCACATCCAATCGCCCGTGGCAAGCAATACCGCTCCAGCTAGCAGCATGATGAGCACGCACGCCACCAAGCCTGTGAATGGCCGATCACGCGCAGGCCAACAGCGCCACTGCTGAGGCAAGGATTTTGTAGTTGAGTCCAGAATGTGGCTCATTGCGCCTCAAACTGAAATTGAACGACAAAAACTATTTGTATTTCGTGGAGTCGCTTCTGCATAAACAAATGCTAATGCCATGCCAGAAAAAGTATTTTTAGAAATAGAACAAAAAATATTCTTGAAAAATAATATTTAAAAGTTATTCAAGTATTTCGTATACAAATTTAAAAAATACTAGAAAAATAAAATAAAAATATCCCAAAAAATCCAACATTGCCTCTTGAAATTGCTTTCATTCACCATGGGCATCTGTTTACGATGAACTCATGCAAATCCACCTCCGACAGACATTCAAACTCTGCGTGATTGCGATGCTGGCTGGTTGCCAAAGCGCGTGGAAGACCACCCTGCTCTTGCCTCCGCCACCCGATGCAATTGCGGTGAGCAACGACAAATTGAACGCGGCGCTTTTGAAAGCCGGAAATAATGAATGGCAAATTGAGCGCTTTCTAAATGACGCGGCTCAAAGCCATGACGACGAAAAATTAGCCGCCGCGCGATGGCTTGTGGCCAACATGCCGGGACAAGGATTTGCGCGCTACGAACTTGTGGACAAGGACAAGAAGGTCATTCCGTTTGATCCGATTGCGTGCGGAACATTGGCGCAGGCGCAAACCGTTCTCGAAGCGCTGGAAAAAGATCACGGCGAACTTGATTTCAAGGTGACGCAATTCACAGAGGATCTCAGCGTGGCGCAAGCGGATTTTCTCACCGCCAATCTGGATCAAAGCCTGCAAGCCTGGCGCACAAATCCTTGGTGCAAAGACATGTCGTTTCAAACTTTTTGTGAGCGCGTACTTCCGTATCGCGGCACAAATGAACCGCTGTGTGCGTGGCGCGAAGATGTTCTGTCGCGCTTGGCGCCACTGCGTGAGCATTGGATCAGCGAAAACTCGCCGTCGCAATCCGTTGGCCAAAGCGCTATGGCTGCCGCAACCGCGTGGGTTGCGTTCAAAGATATTTATTACATGCATCCGCAGGATCAAAGTTGGAGCGAGATGTGCGTGAGCAAAGCTGGTCGTTGTGAGGACATCAGCAATGTCACAAGTTACGCGCTGCACGCGGCGGGCGTTGCGGCCGCGAGTGATTATGTTCCCGCGTGGGCCGACCGCGACAACAATCACACGTGGGATGTGTTGCTTGATGGAAATGGAAAAGGTTCAACTGGACTTTTCAATCGCACGCTGAAGGTGTATCGAAAGAATTTTTCGCCACAACCCGACGCGCTTGGTAGCACGCGCGCCAAGGACGAACCCGCCGCGCCAGGTTGGCTTCGTGGCGACACATATTCGGATGTCACGGATCAATATGGCGCCACGGTGGAACTTGATCGCACGCTTGAGGCCGCTCCTGATGGCCATCGCTTTGCGTATTTATGCGTGTTTAATGGTGGCGATTGGACGCCGCTTGCATGGAGCCAAGTGAACACCGATGGCAAGGCGCACTTTTCTAAATTGCGCACAAATGTGCTGGCTTTGCCCGCTTATTTTGTGGATGGCAAAGTGAAGCCGGCGGGTCCGCCTGTTCTTGTGCGTGAGAAAAATGAACATTCATGGCTTGATGGCGCGCTCGAAAGCGAGCCCGCCGAGAAAAAAGAAATTGAAATTGAAATTGCCGCGGTGCGACCCGACACGCCCGATCACGACACGCAGATCACGCGTCCTCGCTTGCCAGTGAAAGCTGGCGCTGAGTACACACTTCAATCATGGTGCAATGGAGCGTGGAAAGAAGTTGGCAAGGCCGCCGCGCCTGCGGATGGCAGCGCGGTTGCGTTCGCGCATGTTCCGGCGAATCAATTGCTGTGGCTGACCACGCCTGACGGAAAAAAACTTGAGCGCCCATTCACAGTTGAAAATGGCAAGCAGGTTTTTTGGTGATGCATTGATTCACAATCTGCACGCGGGCTTATGAAGATCCATCTTCATCGGTGCGCGAAAATTGTCACTGCACTTTTAGTTTGCCATTCATCATGCGCCAGTGTCCTGGGTAGGTGCACACCAACGGATACGTGCCCGCCTTGGCGGGAGCAATGAACCACAACACGCCGGTGGTGTTTGGAGCGGTTAAACCCATGATTTCAAGCACTTTTGGTGAGTCTGGAACATACTGACGCTGCTTGCCAATGGCGCCTTCTCCAAGTTTGTCAGCGGCCACGCCAATTTCACTTAGCGATCCTGGACTGCACACCAGCATGTTGTGCTGCATGGAATCTGGATTGACCATTTCAATGGCAACGATTGCGTTTGGCGCGACGGTGAATTCTTTTGGGTCCCACACCATTTTGCCGGGCACGCTTGTGGTCTTCAACATCACGGGCTTCCACGCGGCGGCAGTCGCGGGTCGATCATTTTCTGGCAAAGCAAAGATGGCGCGAATGCAGGCGGCTTTCACAAATCGACTAGTTGATATATGCGGTGAATCTTTGTCCGCATCTTTGGCGGAGTCTTGGGCCTTGCTCATAAGAGTTGGCGCAAGTAATTTTAAATCCGCTGCGGGTTGAGCCGCAAGAATGGTGGCAAGATCATTGCGCGCAAGGCACACGTCGCAAGCTTCAATTTCCGACAAGGTTGCGGCAGCTATGGAAACAGATGCGCTCTTGGCTTTGGCGGTCAGCGCCGCCACACGATCAGCCTGCGCAACTCCCGCGTCACGCAGCGGATTTGCCGACTGCGTATCTGTGACACCACTCGACATTGGCGCAGAATGCGCATGATTTTCCGTTTCTGGCCTGGTTTGAGCGCTTGCAAGATTTGGCGGAATCGCAAGAACGCAAAGGCACAATGCGCAATGAGAAAATTTCATACGTTCACAATAGCGCAGGGAACACTTGTTTGTGAAACGGCTATCGAAGCGTCCTACAACGACGCGGGCGTAACTTCAATCTCATACAGGGTGACATTGCCGCTGCCTTCGTTGCACACAACAAGAAGCGGCTTGCCACTAGGACTTTGCTCTGGAGCGATATACAAAATTCCCTCAGGCGCAATGTCTCCCGCTTCCAAGGAGTGATCGGGCTTGCCATCTTTATCCGTGTCAATATCCAAGTCCACCGTTGGGTCGCGCGGATTCACGTATGCCAAAAACTTTGGGTGTGAAGGATCGGAAATATTCCACGACATAATTCCACCAGCGCGCTCAAGTACGCAAAATAAAATTCGCACTCCATTGATGGTGGCCACAATGGGTGTCTCAGGCTCGGGACCTTTGGAAGTGCTGCGTGCGTCGCGACTGGGGCTTGTCATGCTGTCCATGTTGAAAGCCTTGGGCATTTGCTGAGAAATCACGCGCTCAATTTCATCACCGGAATCCCATGTTTGCTCGATAGAACCGTCCGTCGAAACTTTCCAAATGCTGACGGATCGCCCTCCAAAACAGAACACGCGGTCGAAATCGCCATCTCCATCGTCGTCACCACGCAAAGAACTTACTTTCAAGCGGCCCATATTTTCCGGCTTCGACAAATCCTGCACGCGCATTGTGTTGTCCGCGCCAAGTTGCTTGGCGAAAGATTCCTCATCAATGGCGGAGACTTTCCCTTTGCTATTACTTTTACCCTTGATTTGCGCGTTCTTCAATTTTCCAAATTGCACCGCCTCGGTAAAATCATCGCGCTCGCGGTCTTCGCCTTCATTGGCGGTGACCAAGTAACGCGCGCCACCATTTTCAAAATATGCGACACCATCAGGTTGATACAAACCAAACACCGGAAGATTTCGAATGTGATTCACACCATCTTTATCGCTGGCGTCAAGGCCGCAACCTGGCTTCATGAAATCCTTGAAGCCCAGCGGCTCTATGCGCTCCACCCGCTCATGGCCTGGCGCAAGATCAATCACAGCGATGGCATTATTTTCCTGAAGCGCGGCGTAAGCCTTGGTGTCGTCGCTTGAAAGAGCAATGTATTCAGGCTCAATTTCCTGAGAAAATCCCGCATTTGGCGTGACCATGTGCATGCCGCGCTTGACCAACTCCGCCTTCTGTTTTTCAAACGCATCAAAGCCGCAATCGCGAACAATTGGCTTGTCGGCGCCGCCAGAAATATCCACAACACCAATCGAACCAACTGGATCGCTGTGGCCGTCGGTGGGCGCTTCACCCTCATTGACCACAAGCAATCGCTTGCCATCGTGCGTGAATTTAATCATGTCGGGATTGAAACCAACTTCAACTTTGGAAATTTTATTTCCGTCAAGATTAAAAAAACTCACTGAGCCACGCACATCCTTGCTTCTGGGCTGGCTTGCAATCGCAATCACATTTTTCCCCACGGCTACGCTGTTCAGTCCAAATTGCCGAATGGTTTTAAATTGCTCGGGCTTGGTTGGATCCGCAATGCTGATGCATTCCAATCCTTCCGCGTTGTTGGTGAACCACAATCTTTTATTCACGGGGTCATACGCAGGAATTTCCGCGCCGGACATGTTCCACCAACTGGTATGGAAACGGCTGAGCACATGCAACTTCAAAGCGCATTCAACGGCTGCGCTAGGAGGAACACTTGCCGATGATGGCGGAGTGCCCAAATCAATTGCGCAAACACATGCGAAGAAGAGATGAATGGCGTTCAGCATTCCCGCATTGTCCTTGGGTTTCAAAAAATTATTCGCTTTGCGAATTGCCTTCATGAAATATTTATAATTCGTGATTTCAAGGTGTTTCAGAGCCAATTTCAAACCTACTCTTCCAGTGTATGAACCCGATCATGCCCACAAATGAAAGACAAGCAAATGCGCAATTGGATGCGCTGCAAACCGCGTGGGCCACAACGTGCTCGGCCAAGTTCCAGCACCGCGTATGGTGGAGTGATCGTGTGCTTACGCCTGGAAACGCGGCGTTTGCAGCGGCACTTGCTGACGTGCACGGGAATTGCGTGGCCTTTGTTGATTCTGGTGTTGCGCAAAGTTGGCCAAAATTGCAGCATCAACTCGCTGACGCTTTCGCGGCGTTGCAAACTACACCGCTGAAGAGCGCGCCGAACACCGCGCATGCAGAAACAAATTCGCAATTGCAACACAACCCTGTCGCGGAAACCGCGCCAACGTTGCCTCCATCGCTGGCGCATGTCGAAATGATTCCGGGTGGTGAAGCGTGCAAAGACGGATTGAAGTTTGCGGAGCGCGTGGCCAAAATTTGCTTTGATCACGGCGTGAATCGCCACGGCGCGGTGATTGCCATTGGTGGCGGCGCCGTGCTGGACGCGGTTGGTTTTGGCGCGGCCATTGCCCACCGCGGCGTGCGCATGATTCGTATTCCAACCACCACGCTGGCGCAAGATGATTCCGCCATGGGCGTGAAATGTGGCGTGAACATGTACGGCCAGAAAAACGCGCTGGGTTGCTTCACTTCTCCGTGGGCTATTTTGTGCGACGAACATTTTCTTTCCACGCTTCCCATTGAACATTGGTTGGGCGGCTTCAGCGAAGCGGTAAAGATTGCGCTGCTGAAAGACGCGCCACTGTTTGAGCAACTTGAAACGCGCGCCAAAAGTATTGTTTCGCGTGACATGCAATCAGCCGCGCCCATTTTGCGGCGCAGCGCGTGGTTGCATCGTGAACATATTTTAAATGGTGGCGATCCATTTGAAGTTGGCTCCGCGCGTCCGCTTGATCACGGACATTGGAGTGCGCACCGTTTAGAGGTGCTCAGTCAATTCGCCGTACCACATGGTCAAGCTGTCAGCATTGGCATTGCTCTTGACGCGTGCCTGGCTGTTGAAATGCGTTTGCTGGACAAGTCCGTGGCCAAGCGAATTCTTCGGCTTCTTGAGTCGCTGCAACTTCCTATTTGGCATCCAATTCTGGAAGCGGACAGTGAACTCTTCGCGGGCCTTGAGCAATTTCGCCAGCATTTAGGCGGAAATTTCGCCATTCCACTTCTCAACGCCATCGGCTCTTCCCGTGATGTCACGCGTATCAGCGCGGAAGATTTGCGAAAATCCATCATCACCCTTCGTACACTTGCCTCATGACCACGCCCGAAGGCAAGCCGCCTCTTGATCGCAAAACATTGATCGATCTTGGTTTCATTGATGCACGCGCGAAAGTTCTTGATATCGCCGCATTTCTTGATCGACTTGATCGCGCGTCTGGCGCCGACGCGCCAGCAGACTTTCGCGTTGATGCCATTCGATCAGCGCTTGAAATTGCGCGTGATGCATCGCCCGCACGCGCCGAACGCATTCTGAAATGCTGGAGCGATCCAACCACGCAACCAGTCGCTCACGCCGACGGCAAAGCCGCGCGTGGCGCGCACCCGCCACACACTTCCTAAGACAACAGCATGTACATCGATCCACATATTCACATGGTCAGTCGCATAACGGACGACTACGCGCGCATGGCCACCGCGGGTTGCGTGGCCGTGACCGAGCCCGCATTTTGGGCCGGCTTTGATCGCAGTAGCGCCGCTGGATTTCATGATTATTTTCGCCAACTCACTGAGAGCGAGCCCCGCCGCGCCGCCGCGTACGGCATTGCGCACCATGCGTGGATTTGCATCAATCCAAAAGAAGCGGAAGACCACGGCTTTGCGCGCGAAGTCATGAGCATGATTCCCGAGTTCTTGTCGCGGCCAAACGTGCTTGGCGTGGGCGAGATTGGTTTGAATCGCAACAGTAAAACGGAACTGACAGTCTTTGAGGAGCATTTGGAAATCGCAGCTCAACACAATTCACTGGTGCTCATTCATACGCCGCACTTGGAGGACAAACTGAAAGGCACGCGCCTAATTTTGGATGCCATTGCCGCGCATGGAAAAATAAATCCGGCGCGTATTTTGGTTGACCATGTTGAAGAGCACACTGTGCGCATGGTGCTTGATCGCGGAATGTGGGCGGGCATGACGCTGTATCCCGACACCAAGTGCACAGCGGCGCGCGCCGTTGACATTATGGAAATGCACGGAACCGAGCGCATTTGGATGAATTCCGCGGGCGATTGGGGACACAGCGATCCACTGGCGGTTCCCAAGGCCGTCGTCACCATGCGCGCGCGCGGCCACACGGCGGCGGACATTCACAAAATCAGCTTTGGAAATCCGCTTGCATTCCTCTCGCAAAGCGGCAATTTCAGCGTGAACGCGCCAAGACCAACCATCGCATGAAACACCAATCCACTGCGACAATTATTTTTGCACGTGGACACATTCAAGACGCCTTGCAAGCGCGCGTAAAAATTTCATGACCACACACGCACACGCACATCCAGTCAACCCGCGCAAGTGGCTCACGCTTTTCGCCATGACCGGAAGTTTGTGCATGATTCTTCTTGACACCACGGTGGTTGGTGTTGCGTTACCCGCTATTCAAAGTGACTTGGGTATCACGCCGCTTCAGTTGCAGTGGGTCATTAACGCATACGTGCTTGTACTTGCCAGCTTCGTTGCGGTGGGTGGCCGCGCCGCCGACGCGTTTGGACGCGTTCCAGTTTTTATTGTGGGCGTCATTCTGTTCGCCTTATCAAGCGCGTGGTGTGGATTCGCCAACAGTGGCTTTCAACTTGTCGCGGCGCGCGTCCTGCAAGGTCTTGGCGCGGCCATTATGCAACCTGCCAGCGCTAGCTTGGTTGTCAACAGTTTCGCGCCCGGCGAGCGCGGCAAAGCAATGGCTGTTTATGCGGGAATTCCCATGCTTTTTCTTACCGCGGGTCCGGTGATTGGCGGCGCCATAACGCAGTACGCCAACTGGCGCTGGAACTTCTGGCTGAATATTCCAATCGCGCTGGTGTCCATTGCGCTCACATGCGTTGCCCGACCAGTTGATGTGCGCGCGCCCAAACGCGGAAATGATTTTGTGGGTGCGATTCTTCTTCTAACAAGCCTTCCACTCTTTGTGTGGGGACTTATGGAGGGCAGCGAGCGCGGCTGGAATAGTCCCGCGATCGCCACAGCCATTGTGACCGGCGTCATTCTTCTTCCAACATTTGTATGGTGGGAACATAAGCATCCATCGCCATTGTTAGCGGTGAACTTGTTCGCCGATCCCGCCATTGCAATTGACGCATTTATTTTATTCGCAACACAATTCGCCATGACGGGTCTGGTGATTTACGGAAGTATTTATGCCCAAAGTGTTTTGCTATTTGATCCGCTCAAAGCCGGCGCCAGTTTGCTGCCCATGTTGGCGCCCATTATTGTTGTGATTCATTTCGCGGGGCGCTTGTACGACCGCGTGGGTGTGCGAAAACCAGCCATTATTGGCACGTTTTTGTGCGTCATTGGAATGTCAGTGCAAGCCATTGCGGCGTCGCTTGCAAATTATCCACTGCTGGCCACGGGCATGCTCATTCTTGGAACCGGAATTGGTTTTGTCATGAGCCCGGTGAACACGGATTCCATGAGCCGCGTTGCGCCCGCGCAGCGCGGACAAGTGAGCGGTCTGGTGCAAACGCTGCGGCAAATTGGCGGCTCTCTTGGCGTGGCCGTTGTGGGATCCGCAATTCTCTTGTCGCATAATTCCGAAATTGAACAACGCATGGAGCAAGTTCTGCCACAAGAACAACGGGCACCGGCGCGTGAACTTTTGCAAAAAGCGTCCAAGGGAAATCAAGCCGCCATTGCCGAGCTTGCGGCCAACACTCAACTGCAAGTGATTGAACGCGAAGTATTGGCTAGCAGCGTCGCGAAGGGTTGGTGGATTTGCACCGCCACATTGGTTGGCGCATTTATTGCCGCAACAAGGCTGCGTTCCATGGCGCATACACCTCACCTTTCCAACGCGCACAAACCTTCCGTGTAAACGCGCTTCAAGACGCGCCCAATTTTTCAAGCACGCCCGCAAGCCAACTGCGTAAACTGCTTCAATGGCGCGGCCAATCATTGGAATTTCATGCAATGTCAAAGAAGAAAACGGAAAAACTTTTTTCATTTTGCACAACGCCTATGTCAACAGTGTGACGGAAGCCGGCGGCATTCCTTTGTTAATTCCGCACAATCCAGAGCTGGCCGCGCAAACACTTGACGCGCTTGATGGCGTGTTGCTCACCGGTGGCGACGACATTGATGTGCGCGATTTCGGTCAAACACTTCACGCCAAGGCGGACCTCATGCCATCACTTCGTCAACGTGGCGAGTTTGCGCTCCTACGCGCGCTTGATGAACGCCCCACTCTTCCCGTGCTTGGTATTTGTCTGGGTATGCAACTTATGGGTGTGCATCACGCCTGTCCCCTCATTCAACATTTGCACGATGTCATTGCCGACGGTGACCGACATGTTGGAAATAAAGTTCACGCCATCCACGGAGCAATCGGCGCGGGTCCGGTGACCAGCAGCCATCACCAAGCGCTTGCAAGCGCTGGTCCATTTGAAACGCTCGCGCTCAGTGATGACGGCGTGCTGGAAGCCATTCGTCTTCCAACGCGCGCCTTCTATATTGGTGTGCAATGGCATCCGGAGCGGACGTCGGACGCGCATCTCGGTCTTGGCATTATCAAAAAACTCATTCTTGCCGCAAAAAAATAGACGATTTCAAATTTCAACTCCAACTTTTATCCCAACGCCACCACTGCTACGATTTCAATCCAGGAGATACCCATGTCAATCGCAACGTTCGTTTCAATTTTAATTTCATTCAACGCACTCCATATGGATGATGCGAAACAAGCCCCCAAGGTGGAAAAGACAATATTGATTGCGAACTCGCAGGCGCCAGCCTTGACCGCGGATACGTGGGTCAAGGGCGAGGAAGTGAAAGCCCTTGATCCAGACAAGGTGTATGTGATTGAATTTTGGGCGACATGGTGTGTGCCTTGTCTGAAGACAATTCCGAATCTGACCAAGTTGCAAAAAGAAAATCCGAAGGACTTGGTTGTGATTGGTGTCGCAGCTTCTGAGAAGCCGCAAAAGAAAAAAGAGACATCGACTCCTTCCAAAGACAAGCCTGCGGACAAATCCACCGACCCCACTGATACCAAAGCCATGGAAGAAGAAATGCTGGCGAATGTGAAAACCTTTGTGACTCAGCAAGGCGATAAAATGGATTACCGCGTGGTGTTTGACGGCGACGGTTCCATGAGCCGCGAATGGATGCAAGCGGCAAAGCAACGAACAATTCCAACTGCTTTTATCATCGCCAAAGGCGGGAAAATTGCATGGATTGGACCCGCCAATCAAATTGAAAAACCACTGGCAATTGCGCTTGGAAATACAATTCCAAGATCAGAAAAGAAAAAATCCGCGAAAGTTCCTGGCGGCGTAAGAGGTGCAAGCGCGGCCGGAGAAACCCCCGCGCCGCCAAAGAAAGCGGTTGACTAAATTTCTCCTGTCTTCCATTGAGCGAATGAACATTCAATGACATCAATTGGCTACTGCGCAAACGTGCACCCAGGCCGCAATGTTGCGCAACTGCGTGAATCACTTGCGGGACCCATGGCTCGCGTGGCGCGCGGTTTGTCTCAATCAACGCTTCCAGTTTCATTGTGGCTTTCAGCCGAAACAATTCGTGAACTTTCCGATCAGCCTTCTCTAGCGGAGCGCCTACGTGACGAAGCGCATGACTTTGGAATTTCATTCGTGGCCATCAACGCGTTTCCCTACGGCAACTTCCATGCGCAGCGGGTGAAGCACGCGGTGTATGAACCCAACTGGACCGACGGCCGCCGCGCGCACTACACCCTGGCCGTGGCGGAACTGCTTCCACTTTTGGTTGCCGACGGCACCCAGCACATCAGCATCAGCACATTGCCGCTCGGTTGGCGCGCAACTTTTTCCGCAAGTGGCAGCGGCGCTTCCGTTGGAATTGCGTCCGCGGCGCTTGAGCACATCGCATCGCGCCTGCATGCAATTGAGCAAACCACCGGCTTACACATCACGCTTGATATTGAGCCTGAGCCCGGTTGCGCCATTGAAACAAGCGAGGAACTGGTGGGATTTTTTGCGCACTGTCTTCCCACCACTACGCGTACGGCCGTCAACTTGCGCCGTTACATCGGCGCATGCGTTGATGTTTGCCACGGCGCCGTGATGGGTGAACCGCCTCACGAATTTTTTGAGCGCTGCGCGCAAGCCGGCGTCGCCATCAATCGAGTGCAACTCTCGAGCGCCATCAAAGGCATCAACTCGGAGCACGACCTTGTGGCATTGGCGCAATTCAATGAGCCGCGCTACTTGCATCAAGTGGTGACTGGCTTTGGCGCATCGCGGCGTCTGTGGAACGACATTCCACATTTCCTTGCCGACACCAACATTGGTCATGGTGACAATCCGGCGCATACGTCCACCACAAAAAATGTCGATGACACTTTTTCACCAACTCTGGCCAACACCGCGCTGCATCATCTCACCAACTCCGCGACACAAGAGTGGCGCTGTCATTGGCATGTTCCCATTCATCACGCCATGATCAACGGACTTGAAACAACTTCAAGCGCCATCACTGGCACGCTTGACGCCGCGTTACGCCTGCCAAACGCGCCGCTGATTGAAGTGGAAACATACGCGTGGACGCAACTTCCGCACCTGGACCACGTTTTCAGCGAAGGTGAAGTTGAGCAGGGAATTGTGCAGGAAATCCGCTACGCTCAAACGTGCGCGGCGGCCGCACAAGCCGCTAGCGATCTTGCATGAGCAACGAATCAACGCCATCTCCCGCCGCTTCCGCCACCATAAACCGTCGCAATAGTTTCGGCGCGTTCATGAAACTTTTTCGTATTTCAAACTCACCCACCGTGGTAACAAACTCTCTTGTTGGCGCGGCGGTGGCAACCGCGGTCGCGCCAGGATCATTTGCCAATATCACACAAGTTGCAATTGTCACCGCGGGCGTTGTCATGATCTACATCGCGGGCATGGCCATCAATGATTATTTTGATCAAGTAGTCGATGGTCACGAGCGACCAACACGTCCTATTCCAGCTGGACAAATTTCGCCCATGACCGCGCTGACGTGTGGAATGATATTGCTTGTTGCGGGCATGGTGGCATGCGCGTTTGTTTCACTTGATGTGTTGCCGTGGGTCATGCTGCTGGCAAGCGCGGTGCTTGCGTACAACATGTTGCATCTTGCAAAATTTGTCGGACCGCTGCTCATGGGAGTGTGTCGCGCGCTTATTCCCGTCATTGCGGCAATCTCATTGTCACCCATTCAAACTCCGGCCTGGAACATTCTTGTGTTCTTCGCAATCCCACTTGGACTTGCGGGGGCCAGCATTTCCCTTGTCGCGCGCAATGAAATGTCGACAAGCCACGCATCACCTGCCGCACAATCCGCGCGAACCATGATCGCCACAGCGCTCATGGGCCTTGCCGCGCTTGCGCCACTTGGGGCAATTGCAACGCGCACGGTGGAGCCCATGTCCAACTTCATGACGCTCACCTATGTCATTTCTTTGGGGCTGGTCGGAATTTCTATTTTCCGCGGACTCATTCTGCTTGGCCATCCATACGCCGCTTTCAAAGGAGTCATGCGGTGGATCGCAGCGCTATCGCTTATGGACGCGGCAAGTCTTTGCATTTTAAATCAACCCGTGTTGGCGTACGCGTCGATTGGCTGCTTTATTCTTGCCATACTTCTTCAACGTCGCGTCGCGGGAAGTTAAATTCTCAACACACGTCAACTCCCGCTGCCACACATGATGCGCGCACGCTGACTCTATCGCTCGTTCATATTCCATCATTCCAGCACATTTCTTTCGTGGATGTTTCCGTACTCTTATACACATGCCCTCCGCCCCTTCAACCGATCACGCCTCTGGTTGCGCGCGCACTGTCGTGATCAATGTGGTTGGACTTTCGGCGCGCCACATTGGAGTGAACACGCCGCGTCTGCGTGAACTTGCGCGTTCTCTTGGCGGCGCGCGTCCGCTGCGACCAGACTTTCCCGCCGTCACTTGCACTTCGCAATCCAGCATGTTGACTGGGCGTGCGCCGCACGAACACGGAGTGGTTGCCAATGGTTGGTTTGATCGCGAACAAGGCGAGGCGCGTTTATGGCGCCAATCAAACGCGCTTGTTCACGGCGAAAAAGTGTGGGACAAAGCCAAGGCGCGCAATCCAAAATGCACCACGGCGAATTTATTTTGGTGGTTCAACATGAATTCCAGTTGCGACTTCACGGTCACGCCGCGTCCTATCTACACGCACAATGGCCGCAAAATTCCCGACATTTCCACGCAGCCCGCGGCGTTGCGTGACTCGCTGCAAAATAATCTTGGCGCATTTCCACTGTTTGATTTCTGGGGTCCGCGCGCGGGCATTCGCTCAAGCGACTGGATCGCCCGCGCGGCAATGCAAGTCATGCGCGAACACGATCCCGCACTGACACTGATTTATATTCCGCACCTGGACTATGTGCTGCAACGCGAAGGGCCAAACTCGCCCGCGCTTGCGGCGGAACTTCGCGAAGTGGATCGCATTGTTGGCGGCTTGCTTGATACATGTGTCGCGCGCAACGCGCGTCCGATTGTACTCAGTGAATATGGCATTGAGGCGGCAACGCAACCGGTGTATCTCAATCGCGCGTTGCGTGAAGCCGGCTTTCTCACTGTGCGCAATGAACTTGGCCGCGACATGCTGGAGCCCATGACTTCGCCCGCATTCGCGTTGTGCGACCACCAAATTGCGCATGTGTATGTGCGCGATACCACAAGTACGCCAATACAAATTTCCGTTGGTATCGAAGCCGCTTCACCCGAGCACACATCACGCGTGCAAGGCATTGCGCAATTGCTCGCCGCGCTACCTGGCGTTGAAAGTGTGCTTGATCGCGCCGCCCAAACCGCGCTTCATATACATCATCAGCGCAGCGGCGACTTGGTTGTCACCGCCAAAGCAGGCGCGTGGTTTGCCTATCCATGGTGGCTTGACGATGCGCACGCGCCGGACTTTGCCCGCTGTGTGGATATTCATAAAAAGCCTGGCTACGACCCATGCGAATTGTTGATTGACCCATCGATCGCGCTGCCCGTTCTACGCGTGGCAAAATTTAAAATCGCGCGCGCGTTGGGATTTCGCGCCACTCTGCAACTCACGCCACTTGACGCGTCGCTGGTCAAGGGCACGCACGGGCGCACACAACTTGCGCCAGGATTTGAGCCCGTGGTGCTGGTGGAAAATTCGCTTTTACCCGAGAAAGATTTCGTTTCCTGCCAAGATATTTCCGACATCATTCTGCGGCATCTGTTCAACAACCAATCCTAAATCATGCTTCAAATCCAAACAAAATATTGATATCACCCCGCTCCAACGCTTGAACCAATAATCCGAAAGCAACTCGCCATGACGCAATTTTACTTTCTCACCCCGCGCAGTTTCCAAACCCGTAACCCATGAAATTGTTCATTTCCATTCTTGCGCTTGCGTTGATTGCCGGCGCCGCCGCCCTGTTATGGCCGCAAAGCCAAAGTAAATTCAACGCTGAATTTTCACTCAATGACGACGCACAAGCACAGAACAACATCACTGCTCAGACTGCACCAATCACAACAGCGGAGCACTCAACGACCACTTCTAAAACCGTGCCAGCCACAAAGTCATCTGTTGCAAATTCAAACACCATTGTCGCTGCCACACCAATCGCACACACCTCTTCTAAACCCGCAACAATCACGCACGGCAACAACAATCAACTGGAAGTTGACGGCCGCTACACCATTCTTGGCTCAGGCACAGAACTTGATCCCTACCGCATCACTTGGGATCTTCTCAAAAGCGCGTATGAAACGATGGACCTGAACGGTTCACGCGTCACTCCACCAAAGCGCCTAGAAATGCTCAACGAAACATTTGTGCAAATCAGCGGATATCTGGCGCCGCCTTTGTGGGGTCAAGAAACAAAAGAACTTCTTGTCATGCTCAATCGCTGGGATGGTTGTTGCGTTGGACTGCCACCAACTCCATTTGATTGCATCGAGGCGCAACTTGCAGCGCCAATGAAATTAGGCGCAGCGCACACCATAAGTTACGGCACCATTCGCGGCAAATTTATTGTGGAACCCTTCAAAGCCGGCACATTTTTAATTGGTCTTTATCGGCTGGAAGAAGCTCAAACTGACGATACAAAGTCGCGCTGACAAATTGATTCCGTCAACTTCATTGCTTGTATTCAAAGTAAAATTCAAACGCAACATTTCGCTCAGTCACCTCTGACATTCAATTTCGAAATCCACCATGTCCATCACTCCCACCTCTGAACATAAACACACATACACCGGCATTCAAGCGCTGCGATTTGTCGCCGCCATGTTGGTTGTGCTGGCGCATTCAACAGCCATGGTGAATGAACGCATGCACCTTGACATGTTCAAGTGGCGCGCGGGTTGGTCGGGCGTGGATATTTTCTTTGTCATCTCCGGATTTGTCATGGCTATTTCGTCTGGTGGACTTATGCAACGCGTGGATGGATGGAAAATATTCATCACGCGCCGCCTTATCCGCATTGTTCCTCTGTACTGGGTTGCCACCACGCTCAAACTTGCCACCATTCTCGTGCTGCCTTCACTTGCGCTTGACTCGCCGCTGGAATTGTGGAACACCATTGCGTCATATTTCTTCATTCCAACTTTCGACGATAAATCTCTGCTCGCCGCTCCGCTTCTCAAAGTGGGCTGGACACTCAACTATGAAATGCTCTTCTACGTCATCTTCACAATGGCTCTATTTCTTGGCAAATCACCGCTGAAATTCACCGCCGCCATTTTCGCTCTTGCCGTGGCAATCAACATTTTCTCAACCCCCAGTGTTCCATTTATCTACGGATTTCTTGAACCCATCTTGATGGAGTTTGTCATGGGCATGTTGGTGGCCAGACTTTGCATGCGTGTCCACAATATCAACGCTGTCTTGAACGTTGACTTGAACATTGAGGCGCGCCACGGCGCAAAAAACTTTATCGACAAGCTCCTTCAATACATTTCAACCACCAAAGTCGGCGCCATCATTGGCGCGGTCGCCGTGTTGGCAAGTTTCACAATCATGTTCAATTGCGCACAGCAACCCATGTGGTGGCGATGGGCCTATTGGGGACTTCCATCCATGGTCATTGTTACTGTGGTCGCGCTGAGTGAACCCGCCTTGCGAAAAGTCATCCCAAAATTACTCGCCACGCTTGGCGACTCCTCATACTCGCTGTATTTATTTCACACATTCACCGTTCCGCTACTTGGCACGCTCATGATCAAAATGAAATTAATGCAACCCACACTTGCGCTAACCGCATGCATTGTCATTTCACCCATTATTTGTTTAGCGATTTACGCATGGTTTGAACTACCTATGACAACGCGGCTTAAACGACTGGCTCAGTTTCGATGATGAATTTTCGCGCGCTAGGCGATTGAATTGTCCGTGAAATCACGGAGTCCGTGCCACACGAAAACCGCTAAATATTCCGCGGTATTCAGGCGTCAGCTTGCCACGACCCCATGAAGTGCAAAGGTCGAAACCGTAGTATTCGTCACCACCACGCAACACACGCTTGGTTCCAGTCGCGGGGCCTTGCGGATCCACTTCGGCATTGGTTGGATACGGACCGATCCAATCCGCGCACCACTGCCAAGCATTTCCAACCGAATCAAACAAGCCAAAATCATTTGGTTTCTTCTGCGCAACTGGCCAAGCACTGCTTTCGGAATTCTGCTCATACCAGGCGTACTTCGAAAGCAAATTTGAAGACTCTCCAAAGAAATACGAAGTCTTCGCATTGGCACGAGTCGCAAATTCCAGTTCGGCTTCCGTAGGCAAGCGGTAGCCCTTCAGTTGCTGATAATTGGATTTCAATTTCACATCATTGTCACCCTTGCCAATTTCAAAACACCATTGATCCTGGGAAATGCCCTCTTGCTGACTCAACCAATTGCAATACCGCGCCGCCATATACCAATTCAAATTCACAACTGGAATATCCAGTGATCTTGTATTCCTACTCTGTTCATCTGGAGTCTGAAGAAAATCAGGATTCATACGACGATACTCATTCAGCGTGATGTCGGTGGCACCAAGCACAAACGAATGGGAAATTTGAACTTGATGTTGTCCATCGACGGATGTTTCGTTGGCATTCTTGGCTGCATTGCCCATCATGAAATTGACGGGTCCAAAAATCACCACTTCAGTTTGTCCTTGCTCATTCATAATCCAACGTGGCGCTGGAATTTGAGCTGTATTTCTGCGTGATTCCTGCGCCAGTTGTAAAGTGGCGATCCGCTGTTCCTTCGTTTGCGGATTCGTTCGCAAGGCGTCAAGCGTGGTGGCGACCCATTGCTTCTCGCCCCATTGTTGCAGCAACCATTGCGCGCTGGCATGCAAGCCCGCGTCTGGGTCGTTTAGAAAAATATCTTTCGCGCGCTTCACCACCACTTCACGAAGTTGGGATGAAATTTGTTCCAGTTGATATTCGCCAAGAGCCAACAAAATCGCTCGGCGAATTGAAATGTCATTTTCCAAGCGCTCCTGCTTTTCAAGAAGTTCGGGATCAATGCCCGAGTGCGCCATGCGATCAATGATGTAACTACGCAACCGCGGATCAGATGAATGTTTCAATTGAGGCCAAACTTTGCCGGCGTGATCAAGTTGTACAAGCGCAACCGCGGCGTTCGCCTGTTGCCTTGCCAGTATTTCCTTGTCAGTGTCAAGCGCGTCTGCTGGTAATTGCTGATCCATTTTTGTCAAAAGCAGATCAATTGCCTCTTGCCCATACGATTTCAAAACTGAAAACACGGCGTTGAATTGTTCCTCATCCGCCGCCAATAAAATCTCGAACAAAATCGGCAAGTTATCTGTGGCAAAACCAACTAAAACGGTTGTCGCCAAGTTTCGTTCAACGGCATACCTTGTCCCGTGCTGTTTAAAAGTTTCGACCAAAGGATTTAAAAGAGGCTCGCGCACGGATTGAAACTCCTCACTCCACGCTCCAAGAAATATTGGATTTTCAGCCACAAGATCCTTCACAACTATTGCACTATTTTTCGCCCATCGTGCGTCTTCCGGATCATATTTGGCAAGCGCCGCAGCCGCGCGCAAGCGTTCCAAATGCTTGCTGTCGCCTTGTTCACCAAGTTTTTGCCACAGCGCTTCCACGTGCTTCTCTTTTGTTTTTTCAAGTGCGCCGCGAATCACATTGAATTCTTCGGGATCGGCTTGCAACATGGATTGAAAAAGTTCATCCGACTGCAAGGCATCTGAAGTAAGCAATGCCAATTGATATAACGTTTGCTTACTTTTTTGCTTTTTTGCCGTTACAAATTCTTTATTTTTCTTGCTTCTTTTCTCCTCTTCC
>Ga0114971_10000990_pt1 | contig 19427 bp, 16 predicted proteins | sample M_140625_MF_Meta_FD_87320 | JGI IMG/M metagenome (GOLD analysis project Ga0114971, IMG submission 87320) | Freshwater microbial communities from Lake Montjoie, Canada to study carbon cycling - M_140625_MF_MetaG | ecosystem: Environmental > Aquatic > Freshwater > Lake | place: Lake Montjoie...
GCCGAGGCAAGGGCGGTGAGTATCGATGATGAGAGCTTGCGCTCAATGGCCGATGCGCTTCAACTCGATGCCTTGACGCCTTTGATCACACATTCCTATGGCGTTCATTACTACTCTTGGCTTCAAACACTGTTTGCCAAAGTAGAGCCCAATATACAAGACTATGGATACCCCAAAAGGAATGCCTTTCGTCAACAGCAATTGGTTCAAACTTTGTTTGAAGGTCTCAAAGCGTATGCCCATGTCGAAGTTTTGATGTCTTCTCGCGTTTTGACCTATGTCGATGATTCGGTTGCAAGCCAAGAGACTGCGCACCCTCAGGCGTATGCCTTGACGGTGAACTTTGAGCACGATCAACAAGTTGCTCAATTGCGGTGCAATTGGCTGGTGGGTGCAGATGGTGCACGCAGTTCGATTCGAGAACAAATGGGAACGATTTTTGATGGTCAAACGCATGCTCAACGATGGCTCATTGCCGATTTGATCGGAAGAGAGGACCCTTTTAGGCACACTCGCACGTACTGTGACCCCAAAAGACCTGCAATTCGTTTGCCTGGGCCGCAGTCGACGGTGCGCTATGAGTTTATGCTTTTTGAACACGAAGACAGCGAAGCGGTCCTCCAAGAGGAGGTTTACCGCGAATGGATCAAAGTGAGAAGTCAAGCCGATGCAAAGCTTACCTTGATGCGCAAAGTCGTCTACACCTTCCACGCACGAGTGGCCCAAGAGTGGCAAAAAGGACGGGTATTTCTAGCTGGGGACGCAGCACACTTAACCCCCCCCTTTGCGGGTCAGGGCATGAATTCGGGCGTGAGGGATGCAACCAATTTGGCCTGGAAGTTGTCGGATGTGATCAAGGGCCATGCCCATGTTGCCTTGCTTGGCACCTACCAACTCGAGAGAAAGCCCCACGCATGGGCACTCATTCGCATGGCGTTGAAAATTGGGTTGGTGATGCAGCCGCGCTCTCTTTTAGGCGCGGCTTTGGGGCAGACCTTGTTGAAAATTGTCTGTTGGATCCCAAGCGTCAAAGACTATTTCTTAAACTTGAAATTCAAACCCAAGCCACGGTTTTTTGAGGGGTTTTTTGATTTGCAGACCAAAGACCACGGCCTGATTGCATGTGGACAGTTGATGATTCAGCCTCGCTTGGAGGTGGCCACCTCTCAGATTGTAAAAATGGACCGTGTACTTGGACCTCGATTTACTGCACTGATTTGGTGGGATGCCAAGGACATGGAATGGCCCAAGAGCTTGGATTTGAAGGTCATCAAAATCCTCAGAAAAGACGAAGATTTCTTAAATCCCAGTGAGCAAATGGATTGGTACAGAGACGTGGATGGTCAACTCCAAGAGGTGCTTGACAGTGCCCGCGCGAGTGGAGTGATCCTCAGGCCGGATCATTATGTGCTCAGCTATATCTACCCCAGTGATGGACCATCGCTTAGCCGTTTGAAATCGATTTTATTTGGCTACTACAAATAGTTAGGCCCAGCAGCTTTGCGACTGGGCATAGGGTGTCTTTAGCGCTTTTGCGTCTGAGCGCGCGCCAATGCTTTTTGCAAAAGGGCGGCTTTGTCAACCTGTGCAGGCGAGTGCGGGGGCAGGGGGGCCAAGAGGTTTGGAGGAAAGGGCGTCTCGCTTGAGGCTTTTGCATGCAGCGCATCCAGTGCATGCAGGCGTTTGGCTTGGGTGTGTGTTTGGGGCCCTTCAAGGGCCTTGGTGTCGAGCCGTACCTTGTGCTTTTCAAAGCGTGATTTGGCCTCAAGGGCTTGATCCATTGACCAAGCCGACCAACCGCTTTGATGGGGCGTGGCCTCTTCAAGCTCAATGCAGTCGACTGGACAAACGGGCACACACAACTCACAGCCCGTGCAATGCGACTCCATGACGGTGTGCATGCTTTTGTGAGTCCCAACGATTGCATCGGTTGGACAGGCATCTAAGCAAAGCGTGCATCCAATGCACCACTGTTCATCGATGAAAGCCATTTTGCGGCTGCCTTCAGTGCCAAACTCGGGGTTGAGCGGTTCAGGCAAACGTTGGGTGAGTTTGGCCAATCGCTCCATCCCCTCTTGTCCACCCGGGGGACATTGATTGATGGGCGTATTTTCTAAAGCAATGCTCAATGCATAAGATTGGCAGTCCTCAAATCCACACCGCTGGCACTGAGTTTGGGGCAAAAGCGCCCAAATATCTTGTGCAAGCTTGTGTTTTTGTGCTGAAGTCATTGTCTTTAAAACCAAAGATTCAAGCCGCTCTCTACGCTCAGTTGAGTTGCACTTTAAATGCTGGAGGCTCTTTTGTTGTTTCTTTTTGAAGCAGCACTGCTCGCTGCGATGGGTTTTGAGCGAGGGGCTGCTTTTTTTGGGACTTTTTTAACGCTCGCAGCTTTGAGCTTGTCAGCTTTCAAGCTGTCAGATAGAGAAGGTTGATGCGAGAGAATGAATTCTCTGACGTTGGGGTAAACCACCTCTCTCCAGCGCCTGCCACTAAAGATGCCGTAGTGCCCCGCGCCAGGGACTTCCAAGTGAGTCATTTGCGAGGGTTTAATGCCTGTGCACAAGCCTTGGGCCGCTTGGGTTTGTCCAGAGCCCGAGATGTCGTCAAGCTCGCCCTCGATGGTCAAAAGGGCAGTGCCTTTGATGTCTTGTGGTCGCACACGCTCCATCTTGCCATCCAAAGACTTCACGTCCCAAGTCCCTTTGACCAAGCGCATGTCTTGGAAAACGACCTTGATGGTTTCAAGGTAATAATCGGCGTCCATATCAAGCACGGCATTGTATTCATCATAGAACGTGCGGTGATTGTCGGCGTTGGAATTGTCGCCTTTGATCAAATCTTTAAAGAAATCGTAGTGGCTCTTTAAATGCCGCTCAGGGTTCATGGCCACAAAGCCCGCGTGTTGCAAAAAGCCAGGGTAGACGCGCCGACCGGCCCCAGGAAAATTCAATGGCACGCGAAAGATCACATTGTTCTCAAACCAACCGTAGCTCTTGTTCATGGCCAAGTTGTTCACGGCAGTGGGGGAGCGTGAGGCGTCAATGGGGCCCCCCATCATGGTCATCGAGTAAGGCGTGAGCTCACCCCTGGAGGCCATCAAGGAAACTGCAGCAAGAACTGGAACCGTGGGTTGACACACGCTGATCACGTGGCAGTTGCCGTATTGATTTTGGAGGTGTTTGAGAAACTCTTGTATATAGTTCACATAGTCGTCCAAGTGAAACTCACCCTCAGACAGTGAAATCATGCGAGCGTTTTTCCAATCGGTGATGTAGACCTTGTGGTCGGCCAAGAGATTTTTGACCGTATCTCTTAACAAGGTGGCATAGTGCCCTGACAGGGGGGCTACAAGCAGCACCACCGGTTGCTGTTTCAAGTGTTTAAGTGCTTCGATGTCGCTTGTATAGCGTTTAAATCGCTTGAGCTCGCAAAAGGGTTTATTGATTTCAACGCGCTCTTGGATGGCGACATCGGCACCCAGCACTTGCACGCTTTGAATGCCAAATTGGGGCTTTTCATAGTCTTTGCCCAGACGATAAATTAAATCGTAGGTGGCTGATATTCTATGGGCCAGCGCAGTTTGAGAAAATGGAGAGATCGGATTGTTGTACAGCTTCGCTGCCGCCTGAGCAAACTCAGCAAACGGCTCGAACAAAGAACGTTGAGTTTCGTAAACTTGATACAACATGCGTATAAACCCTTAATTTACAACAGGGTTGAATATAACAGTTGCTGAGCGTCAAAATTGGGGGCTAGACTCCAATATGCATTAAAAACCAATCAATTGCGACTTTAAAAGAGAGATACCGTGACAATTAGCCACACTTGCCCCTTTCCTCAGAATGTGACAGCGCCCTCAAACAGACAGCCCGTTTTGTTTGTGGGACATGGAAGTCCAATGAATGCCATCATGGACACGCCCTTTAAAGATGAGTGGCAGCGCATTGGAGGATTTTTTGGCGAGCACAAGCGCTGGATCAAGCCCAAGTTGATCTTATCTGTGTCTGCGCATTGGTGCACTGAGGGGAGTTTATTGACGGCAATGCCCAGGCCCAAAACCATCCATGATTTTGGTGGTTTTCCGCAGGCTTTGTTTGAGCAGCAGTACGCGGTTGCGGGAGATCCCATCGCGGCCAAAGCCTTGGCGGCTCGCGTCAATCAGGCGAGCAAAGCGGTGTCTTTGGGGTTGGATGAAGAGCACTGGGGCTTGGACCACGGAACTTGGTCCGTTTTGAAGCCCATGTTCCCTCTTGGAGACATCCCTGTTGTTCAATTGAGCTTGGATGTTTTAGCCAGTTTGGAGCAGCACATGGCTTTGGGTGCCCAATTGAATGCCTTGAGAGACGAGGGGGTGTTGATTGTGGCCAGTGGCAACACAGTGCATAACTTAGGTGCCATGCAGCGTTTGGCACCCGATACCCAGGCCTACGAGTGGACGGCCGAATTTGACGATTGGGTTGCAGAAAAAATTGTCCACAGAGACATGGACGCTTTGTGCATGAAAGAGGTGAGTGCACAAATTTTGGAACTCTTTAAATTGGCCCACCCGAGCATGGACCATTACATTCCTCTTTTGTATGCCATGGCGGCAAGCCAACCCCAAGATGAAATGAGTTTTTTCAACGACCAATACCAGTATGCATCCATCTCGATGAGGTCATGCGTTTGGGACGCGCCGTCGCATTAGGGAGGTCTTAAGTTTAAGAGAGTACTTTGGCAATGCTTGCGCAAACGTGGGCCATGTTTTTGTCGTTCAAAGCGGCTACACACATGCGCCCTGTATCGGTTCCAAAGACACCAAACTCATTGCGCAAACGAACCATTTGATCTTTGCTCAAGCCGGAGTAGCTGAACATGCCTACTTGCTGGGTGATGAAGCTCATGTCTGTTTTGACGCCAGCGCTCTTGAGTCCATCGACCAACTTTTGGCGCATGGACTTGATGCGAACTCGCATCTCGCCCAGCTCTCTCTCCCAAATTGCACGCAAAGCAGGCGTGTTGAGCACCTCGGCAACGACAGCACCGCCGTGAATAGGTGGATTGGAGTAGTTGGTTCGAATCATGATTTTGAGTTGCGAGAGAACGCGTTGAGCTTCTTGTGAGTCCTCACACAAGACCGAGAGTGCGCCTACTCGCTCGCCATACAGGCTAAAGCTCTTAGAAAATGAGGTGGACACCAAAAAATTCAGACCCGCTTGAACAAAGCGAGTCACAATGGCCCCGTCTTCTTCGATGCCTTGGCCAAAACCTTGGTAGGCCATGTCTAAAAAGGGGGTGAGGTTTTTGGCTTTGACGGTGTCAATGACCTCAGTCCATTGTTCTTGGGTGATGTCATAGCCAGTGGGGTTGTGACAGCAGGCATGCAAAACCACAATGGTGCCGCTCTGAGCTTGCTTTAAGCTTTGAATCATGCCTTGAAAATCAATGCCTCTTTTGTTTGCATCGTAATATGTATACGTGGTGACTTCAAAGCCAGCTTGTGTAAACAAGGCGCGATGGTTCTCCCAACTCGGGTCACTGATCAAGACGTTGGCGTTGGGGAGTAATTTCTTGAGAAAATCCGCTCCAATTTTTAAACCGCCCGTGCCACCAAGACCCTGAATGGTGGCCACGCGCGAGCTTTTAACGGGTTCTGAGTCGGTGCCAAAAACCAAAGACTTGACTGCGTTGTCATAGGCTGCAATGCCATCAATGGGCAGGTATCCCCTTGCCGAGGGTGTGGACATGAGTTTCTTTTCAGCTTCTTGGACACAGTGCAAAAGAGGGAGTTTTCCATTCTCATCAAAATAAACGCCTACGCCAAGATTGACTTTGCTTGGGTGTTGGCTGGATGCGAACTCTTCATTCAAGCCCAAGATGGGGTCTCTAGGGGCCATGGAGACAGAGGTAAACATTGACATCGTGTGTCCTTAAGTGGGGTCGATTGACATTATTCGCTGAAGAAAGCCCAAATTTCATGTAGGCTATAGGGTTCACCTTATATTTTAATCATTGGACTTAATGATTTCTCTTTGAGATCAGAATTTTTTATTGTTTTTTTCATGTGATCAAAGGCTCAAATGTGGGGCTTAAATGTGGGGCTTAAATGTGCTTAGACCTATTCGATGCATGAAGTTTGAAAGTTTGTATGACAAGAGTTGTTGAAAGCAGTGAGCACCAAGTAGACGGTGAATTTAAAACGTACCCCAACTCTCCTTTTGAGTTGTATCAGCCTTATTCGCCTGCGGGCGATCAGCCCCAAGCGATTGAAAAATTGGTCGAAGGCTTAAGGGACGGGGAGTCTTTTCAGACCTTGCTGGGTGTGACGGGTTCTGGTAAGACCTTCACCATGGCCAATGTCATTGCGCAAATGGGACGCCCGTCCATCATTTTTGCGCCCAATAAAACGCTGGCCGCACAGTTGTACAGCGAATTTAGGGAATTCTTTCCCAAAAATGCAGTTGAATACTTTGTCAGTTATTACGACTACTACCAGCCTGAGGCGTATGTGCCTCAAAGGGACTTGTTCATTGAAAAAGACAGTGCAATCAATGAACACATTGAGCAAATGCGATTGTCTTGTACAAAAAGTATTTTGGAGAGGCAAGACGTCATCGTCGTTGCAACTGTATCTGCAATTTACGGCATTGGAGAGCCTGAGAGTTACCACCGCATGGTCATGACGCTCAGGGCTGGCGACAAGGTCTCTCAGCGCGAGGTGATTGCTCAATTGGTTCGAATGCAATACGCGAGAAATGATCAAGATTTTTCTCGCGGTTGTTTTCGAGTCAGGGGGGATACGGTCGACGTTTTTCCTGCTGAACACAGCGAATTGGCTGTGCGACTAGAGTTGTTTGACGATGAGCTTGAGAGCTTACAGCTCTTTGATCCGCTCACCGGTCGTGTTCGACAAAAAATACCTCGTTTTACAATCTATCCTTCAAGTCACTACGTCACGCCTAGAGACCGAGTGCTGGCTGCGGTTGAGACCATCAAGGTTGAATTGAGCGAAAGGGTCAAGCAGTTTTTGGGGGAGGGCAAATTGGTTGAAGCTCAGCGCTTGGAGCAGCGTACCCGCTTTGATCTAGAGATGCTCAGTGAAGTTGGGCACTGCAAAGGCATTGAAAATTACACGCGTCATCTCTCAGGCGCCGAGCCAGGTCAACCCCCAAGCACACTCACCGATTATTTGTCCAAAGATGCGCTGATGTTCTTGGACGAAAGCCACGTGTTGATGGGGCAGTTTGGCGGGATGTACAACGGAGATAAAGCCAGGAAAACAACGTTAGTGGAGTATGGATTTCGATTGCCCAGTGCATTAGACAACCGCCCCTTGAAGTTGGAAGAGTTTGAGAAAAGAATGCGACAAGTGGTGTTTGTTTCGGCAACACCCGCTGATTATGAAAAAACGCATTCTGGCCAAGTCGTTGAGCAACTTGTTCGACCCACGGGTTTGGTCGATCCCAATGTAGAGGTGAGACCTGCCACCCACCAAGTCGATGATGTTTTGCAAGAGATCAGGGTGCGCGTTGAAAAACACGAGCGCGTTTTAATTACCACCTTGACCAAGCGCATGGCCGAGCAACTGACCGACTATCTGAGCGACAACGGTGTCAAGGTTCGCTATTTGCACAGTGATATTGATACCGTTGAGCGAGTAGAGATCTTGCGCGATTTGCGTTTGGGTGCTTTTGACGTCTTGGTCGGAATCAATTTGCTCAGAGAGGGCATTGACTTGCCCGAGGTCTCTTTGGTGGCTATTTTGGATGCCGATAAAGAGGGGTTCTTAAGATCCGAGCGCAGCTTGATTCAAACCATTGGGAGAGCTGCGCGCAATCAAAATGGTTGTGCCATTTTGTATGCGGATGTGATGACCAAGTCTATGGAAAAAGCCATTGGTGAGACTCAAAGACGACGTGCCAAGCAAATTGAACACAACACCTTGCATGGCATTACGCCTCGTTCGGTGGTCAAACGCGTGAGAGATTTAATTGATGGCGTGTACAGCGAGAAGGCGGGCAAAGAGCTTGAGCGTCTTGAAATGCAACGCATCAAGATGGAAGACATGAGTGAGAAAGATATTTCCAGAGAAATCAAGCGGCTTGAAAAATTGATGATGGAGCACGCCAAGAACTTGGACTTTGAACGCGCAGCTCAAGTCAGAGATCAACTCGCCTTGTTGCGTGAACAAGCCTTTGGTGGACCTGGGCACGACAATGTGCTGTCTTTGTTGAAGAAGGCTTGATTAGAGGTAAGCGAGCGCTTACTACCATTAAATTCTACTGAATTCATCAATCCTTCTTTTTCAAAATTAAATTAACCTTGTGAACAATGGGGTGTGCAGGCGATTACCCGAGCAATTTGATGGGTCTTATGCTATACTTGACTTTTCTAGTCGAGAAAGAGAAATTTCTCTCTTAATTGGACCCTGATCCCAAAAGGAGCATGTTGATGAGATTAACCACCAAAGGTCGATTTGCGGTTACTGCCATGATAGATTTGGCTTTGCGCCAGAACACGGGCCCAGTCACCTTGGCTGCAATCAGCCAAAGGCAACAAATTTCGTTGTCTTATCTTGAGCAGCTTTTTGGCAAACTCAGGCGCCACGACTTGGTGGAGTCCACTCGAGGACCTGGGGGTGGGTACACCTTGGGTAAAAAGCCTCAAGACATCACGGTGGCCGATATCATTGTGTCGGTCGATGAGCCCATCGACGCGACGCACTGCGGGGGCAAGGAAAACTGCTTGGGTGAAGCGGGTCGCTGCATGACGCACGAGCTGTGGTCCTCCTTGAATCAGCGCATGGTGGAGTATTTGGATTCAGTGACTTTGCACAAATTGGTCGAAGACCAGTTGGCCAAAGGCATGCACATTGAGGACAAGCCCAATATGAAGCGAGCGATTTCAGCTGCGCCTGTGAGCAAGCCCATTCGTATCAATGCGCCCAATTCAGTCTTTGCTTTAGGCAATGTGTTTGCAAAAAATTGAAATTCAATCCTTACACACTTTAATCGGTATTTGTTCATGACACCTCATTTCCCTATTTATATGGACTACAGCGCCACCAATCCAGTGGACCCTAGAGTTGTAGATGCGATGATCCCCTGGTTGCGAGAGCATTTTGGAAACCCCGCTTCAAGAAGCCACGCCTGGGGATGGGAGGCGGAGGAGGCGGTAGAAAACGCTCGCAAAGATGTTGCTAATCTGATTGGCGCAGATCCAAGAGAGATTATTTGGACCTCGGGTGCCACAGAGTCCAACAATTTGGCGCTCAAAGGTGCTGCCAATTTTTACGCGTCCAAAGGCAAACACTTGATCACGGTTAAAACCGAGCACAAGGCTGTCTTGGACACCATGCGTGAGTTGGAGAGACATGGCTTTGAGGTGACTTATTTGGATGTCCAAGCCGATGGCTTGCTGGATTTGGATGTGTTTAAAAGTGCCATTCGCCCCGATACCATTTTGGCCAGTGTCATGTTGGTCAACAACGAAATTGGTGTCATACAAGACATGTCATCGCTGGGTGCCATCTGCCGTGAGAAGGGCGTTATTTTCCATGTGGATGCAGCCCAAGCGACGGGTAAAGTTGAGATCGATTTGAACGTGTTGCCCATTGATTTGATGAGCCTGGCTTCACACAAAACATATGGTCCAAAGGGCATTGGTGCACTGTACGTCAGAAGAAAACCCAGGATTCGTCTTGAGGCGCAAATTCATGGCGGCGGTCATGAGCGCGGCATGAGAAGTGGAACACTGCCTACCCATCAAATCGTAGGCATGGGGGAAGCTTTTCGTTTGGCCAAATTGGAGATGGAGCAAGACAACGCCAAAGCCACCGAGCTGCACCAAAGGTTGCTCGCAGGATTGAGCGATCTAGAGCAAGTCTTTGTCAATGGACACCTTCACAAGCGTGTGCCCCATAACCTCAACATAAGCTTTAACTTTGTGGAGGGAGAGTCGTTGATCATGGGCATCAAGGGCTTGGCTGTTTCTTCTGGCTCTGCATGTACGTCAGCTTCCCTTGAGCCTAGTTACGTCTTGCGCGCCTTGGGTCGAAGCGATGAATTGGCGCACAGCAGTTTAAGAATCACCTCGGGCCGTTTCTCAACGGTGCAAGAGATTGACTTTGCCATTGAGACGATTCGGCTGAATGTCAATAAATTAAGAGAATTAAGCCCCCTTTGGGAAATGTACAAAGACGGTATTGATTTAAGTACGATTAAATGGGCCGCTCATTGAGGTCTGGTTACAGGAGAAATCAAAATGGCATATAGCGAAAAAGTGGTCGATCATTACGAAAATCCTCGCAACGTGGGCTCCTTTGACAAGGGAGATGACACGGTGGGCACAGGCATGGTGGGGGCACCTGCGTGTGGTGACGTGATGAAGTTGCAAATCAAGGTCAATCCTCTAACTGGGGTCATTGAGGACGCAAGATTCAAGACCTATGGTTGTGGCTCTGCAATTGCATCCTCATCCTTGGTCACGGAGTGGGTCAAAGGCAAGACGCTGGATGAGGCGGCGTCTTTGAAAAACAGTCAGATTGCAGAAGAGTTGGCTTTGCCGCCTGTAAAGATCCATTGTTCCATCTTGGCAGAAGATGCCATCAAGGCAGCGGTGGATGATTACAAGAAAAAACACCATACCGTTGCATGAACCTCTAAGACTTCACAACACTTGATAGAGATATTTATATGGCAGTAACTCTGACTGAATCCGCCGCTCGGCACGTAAACCGCTACATCTCCAAAAGAGGGCATGGCGTGGGTGTACGCCTTGGTGTGAAGACGACCGGTTGTTCGGGTCTGGCGTATATGTTGGAATACGTGGATGAATTGAGCGCTGAAGATGTGATTTTTGAAGATCAAGGGGTGAAGGTTTTGATCGATCCCAAAAGCTTGGCTTACCTTGATGGTACACAGTTGGACTTTGTCAAAGAAGGTCTCAATGAGGGCTTTAAGTTCTCCAATCCCAATGAGCGCGACCGTTGTGGTTGTGGTGAATCCTTCAGGGTGTAAGAGACTCTGGGAATGTCTGTATGAGTGAGATGCTCCTTGATACCTCAAGTCCTTTGACTCGGGATGACTTCTCACTTTTTCAATTGCCCCAAACTTTCTTGGTCGATCTAGAAGACCTTGATCGAAGGTGGAAAGCGATGCAAAAGCAAGTGCATCCAGATAAATTCTCTATGGCTGGGGCCTCGGCACAAAGAGTGGCCATGCAATGGTCAAGTCGCATCAATGAGGCCTACAGGCGCTTAAAGACTCCGCTGACAAGAGCATCTTACTTGTGTGAACTTTTGGGCTCTCCCATTGAAGCTGAAAACAATACTGCCATGCCTGAAGCGTTCTTGATTGAGCAGATGACGCTTAGGGAAAGCTTAGATGATGCGCAAATCAAAGAAGATTTTGAGCGTTTAGAGTCCTTGGTGCAAGCGGGCATTGCCCAAAGGCAAGCACAGTGCGCCTTGTGGCTAGATGGGCGTACTTCGGCGCAGCCCCAAAATGCGGCGCAAGAGGTTCGTGCGTGGATGTTTTTGGATCGATTTTTACAAGACATCCAAAAGCGCATGGCTCAATTGAGTGAGGTGAACCCTTAAAAGCGTTGAACTTTCATTTGATGGCTTTTTGAGTCTTCTCGCATGTCGCGTTAAGCGATGTTTTATCTTTTACAGTGCCTGCTGTACACTCACCTTTGGCTTTACATTCACCATGGCTTTACTTCAAATTTCAGAACCAGGGCAAGCGCCTGACCCGCATCAACGCCGTATCGCCATTGGAATAGATTTGGGCACGACACATTCCTTGGTGGCAAGTGTTAGAAATGGAGTACCCGAGTGTTTGCCCGATCCTCAAGGCCGAAACATATTGCCCTCAGCTGTTAGGTATTTGCCCAATTCTCGCCGAGCAATTGGGCATGAAGCGTTGCTCCATCAAGCGCTAGACCCCAAAAACACCATTGTGTCTGTCAAACGCTTGATGGGACGTGAACTTTCAGACCTGAAGCATATTGACCAATTGCCGTTTGATTTAATTGAGTCTCCTGGCATGGTCTGCATCGATACATTGGAAGGTCCCAAGACGCCAGTGCAAGTCAGTGCAGAAATTTTAGCCACCTTAAGACAACGGGCCGAAGAAACCTTTGACGATGATATCTATGGTGCAGTCATCACGGTGCCGGCTTATTTTGATGATGCGCAAAGACAAGCCACCAAGGATGCGGCGAAGTTGGCAGGTTTGAACGTTCTGCGTTTGATCAATGAGCCCACTGCAGCTGCGATTGCGTATGGGCTTGACCAAGGCTTTCAAGGCATCTATGCCGTTTACGACCTTGGGGGGGGAACTTTTGATATTTCTATTTTGCGCTTGAGCAAAGGTGTGTTTGAGGTTTTGTCCACTGGGGGTGACTCTGCCTTAGGTGGTGACGATTACGATCAATGCTTGTCGCAATGGGCTTTACGGGAAAAAGGGTGGACTCTATCTTCATCTGAGGACAAGTCCGTGATATTGAGTGCGGCCAGACTTGCCAAGGAGTCATTGAGTGTGCATTCAAATGTCGAATTCTCTGCTGCCTTGTCGATGGGTGTTTTGACAGTTCAAGTCAGTAGAGAAGACTTTGAAGAAGCAAGCAAAGAGCTGACCCTCAAAACCTGGGGCTGTGTGAAACAAGCGCTTTTAGACGCGCAGTTAAAGGTCCAAGACATCAAGGGTGTGGTCATGGTGGGTGGGTCAAGTCGCATGCCACAAATTCAACGCCATGTTCAGCAGTGGTTTCAATCACAGCCTTTGAATAACTTAAACCCAGATGAGGTGGTTGCATTAGGGGCTGCCATTCAGGCCAATCAATTGGCTGGCAATAATCCAGATGGAGATTTGCTGCTTTTGGATGTGATACCTTTGTCCTTGGGCATTGAAACCATGGGCGGGTTGGTTGAGAGAATCATCCCTCGCAACCAAACTGTACCTGTGGCAATGGCGCAAGACTTCACGACCTTTAAGGATGGTCAAACTGCGCTTGCACTTCATGTCGTTCAAGGCGAGCGGGATTTGGTTAAGGACTGTCGCAGTTTGGCGCGTTTTGAACTCAGGGGTATCCCGCCAATGGCTGCAGGAGGGGCAAGAATAAGGGTGACTTTTACGGTCGATACCGACGGCTTACTAAGTGTGAGTGCGCAAGAGACCAGTACTCAAATTGAGTCCAATATTGTGGTCAAACCCAGTTACGGTTTAAGCGATGAGCAGATCACGTCCATGTTGAAGGAGGGTTTTGAAACCGCCAAGGAGGACATGTTTGCAAGATCTTTGGCTGAGGCCAAGCTTGATGCGCAGAGGCTTTACTTGGCAACACAAAGCGCATTGAATGAGGATTCGCACTTACTGAGTACGTCTGAGATTGAAGAAATTAAAGTTTTGATGCAATCCGTCTCAGATCTCCAGGTATCCGATTCTCCTGAACATATTGAGCAGGGAGTCAAGAGATTGGCGAATGCAACTGAATCATTTGCAGCTAAAAGAATGAATCACGGCATCAGTCAAGCCTTGTCTGGTAAACACATTGAGGAAATATGATGGTCAAGATAAAAATTTTACCCCATGCGGAATGCTGCCCTGAGGGTAGGGATATCATGGCTTTGCCGGGGGATACAATTTGTGAAATTTTGCTTGATCATCAAATCAATATAGAGCATGCCTGCGATCAAAGTTGCGCATGCACAACGTGTCACGTGATCGTGAAAGAGGGTTTTGATAGTCTCAATGAAATGCAAGAAGCAGAAGAGGACTTGCTTGATCGGGCTTGGGGCTTGTCGCCTTATTCAAGATTGAGTTGTCAGGCCATTGTCGGGCAAAAAGAGTTGGTTATTGAAATTCCCAAGTACACCATCAATCACGCCAAAGAGTTGCATTGATGGTATGCTTACTCGATACGTCATATTGTTGGGGGTGGCACCATGAGGCAAGTGGTTTTGGACACGGAGACAACCGGACTGTCCCCAGAAAATGGAGACAGAATTTTAGAGATTGGTTGCGTTGAGTTGGTCAACAGAAAACTCACGGGAAACAATCTTCATTTCTATATCAATCCTGAAAGGGACAGTCATGAAGAAGCTCTAAAAGTTCACGGTATCAGCAATGAGTTCTTAAAGGATAAGCCCAAGTTTGCTCAGATTTCAATTGATCTGTTAGCGTACTTAAAAGAATCACAAATCATTATTCACAATGCACCATTTGATATTGGGTTTTTAAATAAAGAGTTAGAGCGTCTTTCTTTGCCAAATATTTCTCATTATGTGACCGGGGTGATTGATACCTTGTCCATGGCCAAAGAAATTTATCCGGGAAAGAGAAACTCATTGGATGCATTGTGTGATCGATTGGAAGTGGATAACTCAGATCGAACCTTGCATGGCGCTTTGCTAGATGCTGAATTGTTGGCCGATGTGTATATCAACATGACCCGAGGACAAGATGCGCTTTTGATCGAAGTTGATCAAACACAAACATCTTCAGAAAAATTAAAAAAAGTGGATCTCACTAAGATTGATCTGCCAGTAATTTTCGCCAATCAAGATGAGCTGCAAAAGCACGAGGAGGTCATGCTGCAGATTGATAAGTCAAGTCAAGGAAATAGTGTTTGGAGGCAACTTCATTGACATTGACAATGGTTGTATCTCAAAATTCACTATGCGAAGGATATAATCAACGCCAGGGCGATTAACTCAGCGGTAGAGTGCCACCTTCACACGGTGGAAGTCACATGTTCGATCCATGTATCGCCCACCAAACAATAAAAAAATAAAATAGATCAATCACTTAGGTGGTATTTCCACTTGTAATTCTAGATTTTTATGTAATGCTTCGCGAGCGTAAGCATGTTTTTAGAGCATCTAAAAGTGAATACTTACTGGTTGTCGTAGATGTAAATTCCAATTGAATTTAATTACAAAATAAAATATGCTCACGCTTCGCTGAGCATGAATCTTTAAAGTGGCATTCCCCTAATTTTGTAGAAACTCTTTATAACGCATTTTGGCGTTATTCGAACTCCATGGAACTTAATTGCTTAAGATGCCTCATACCGATTGTGAAGTAGTCTTAGGGCGAAAAATTTGGTGTCCTGGGTCAATCAAACTTGATATGTAACTGTCAATACGTGTTGTTCGTCCGCTTACAAAAGATCGGTAACAAAATGGGTTAGTTTAAAATTTCCAAAGTTTTGACTCTCTGCGCGGATCAAAAGTGAAGTCGACAACAACGATTCTGTTTGCAGTGAAATCATTTAGACTAAAAAATCTTACTGAGATTGTTTCAACATTTAACTCAGGTCATTGTTTGATCTATCGTAATTAGTCAACCTTAATATTAGCGGCTCTTACCACCTGCGTCCATTTGGTAGTTTCTGCCTGAACAAATTGAGCGAACTCCTGTGGTGTTGATGTGGTGCCTTCTGCACCAAGCTCTAACATTTTTTGTTTCATGTCCTCTGAGTTCATCACCTTGGCAATTTCAGAGTTGAGTTTTGCAATGATTTCTTTGGGTGTTGCAATTGGAGCAAGCAACCCGTACCACGAGGTGGCAATATAACCAGGAAATCCTGCTTCCGTTGTTGTGGGCACATTGGGCAAGGCTGTTGATCGTTTCTCGCTGGTAACGGCAAGTGCCCTTAAATTTCCCGCTTTAACCATGGGTAATGCAGCTGGTAATACATCAATTAAAACTTGAACTTCGCCAGATAAGGCCGCAGTAAGGGATGGGCCGGTACCTTTGTATGGCACATGCACAATGTCGACACTGGCGACCCGTTTAAACATTTCGGAGGCCAAATGTGTTGGGGAGCCTTGACCAGCTGAAGCATAATTGAGCTTTCCTGGCGAGGCCTTGGCCATCGCCACCAATTCGCCTAGGCTTGTAATCGGAGTTGCACTTGGGTTTACCATGACCAACATGGTGGAAGATCCGATTTGAATAATCGGGGCTAAATCTTTTTGCGTGTTGTAGCCAAGTTTCGGATAAAGGCTTGGTGCAATAGCCAACGCTGATGAGGTAAGGAGTAAGGTATAGCCGTCAGCTTCGGATCGAGCAACTTGCTCGGTGGCTAAATTAGCAGCAGCTCCAGGTCTATTTTCTATAAAAAAAGTTTGTCCGGTGGCCACTGTTAGCCTCTGAGCCAAAAGACGTCCAATCACATCATTCAGACCACCCGGAGCAAATCCAACGATGATTTTGACTGCCCGATTGGGATAATTGGACTGAGCCAAACATGGCGCAACTGCAACTAGCATCGAGGAAGCAAAAACAAGAAACACCGCTATTTTTTTCATAAATCTCTCCAAAGAATGGTTTAACCGTTTTGGCCTAGATCACCTAGGTATTTTAAAAATGGAGATACATCAGATAATTCATCCAGATGAAGAATTTGATGAGCCAGATTACGAGACTCTTTTTCAGAAGTTCCACCCAGTTGAACATTCGTTACAAATTTGGTCAATAGCTCATCTTCGCTGAGCGGAAAGTCTGGATGACCTTTTGCATGTGGCTCATGAAATTGGATCTCACCAAAAAAACCGCTGGCACTTAACCGACAGCCGCCAATACCGCGAGGCTCTTCAAAAGGATCAACACGACATACGATGCGTTCAATGCACAACTTTACCCGTGCAGACGCTGGAACCTCAGACACCAATTGCCGAGGCGTGAGCTCACCATGAACGAGTGTCACCGCTAGACACCAATGCATGCTGAACTGCGCCCACATTTTGGATTGCGGATCGGTTTGATCTTTTGTAGCTCGCCCAACAACGTCGTAGGCAAGGGGGCTTACCAATACTTCTAATTGATCAAACTTGTCTGCCTTGTCACCGAGTTGGGCATGCATACAAAGAGCAGCACTAATGGCCGGATGTGTGAAACGACAAGTGGGATAGGGCTTGAAAGAAAGTCGATCGAGTTCGAAACGTTGACCTAATTTAGAGACGGCTGTTTCTGGTTCAAAGCGGTTATGCAAATAAACCCGTGCCAACCCATCCTCACCTGTGATGGGTCGCTTAACACCTTGTAATCCATTGCCGCCCATGAGACTAGCCAAAATACCATTTGAAGCTGCATATCCAGGTTGAACATGTTTGGTTGGCGCGCCCTCGCGTGAAGATTGATGGTTGCCACAAGTTAGAACATATGCGATACCAAAAGCGTTTTTGAGTGAATCAGGATGCGCATCAAGAATGTGTCCTGCTGCTAGTGTTGCACCAAAATGTCCAAATAATGCGCCATAGATCCATCCGCCCTCTGTGAGTGGCAATTTGTTGGCAACGCCTAGCCGACACGTGAGCTCTAAACCCAACAAAATTGCTTCACATAATTTCTTGCCATCGATTCGTCCTTGACGTCCTGCTGCAGCCAATGCCGCAGGAATACACGCCGAACCTGCATGCAAGGTTGCTACATCATGCGTGTCATCAAATTCGAGGACATGCCCAAAGTATCCGTTACACAAGGCAGCCGTTTGGGCGGGTATGGCAGGACCGCCAATGACATGAGCCTCTTCACGACCGCCTTGATCAATCAAGACTTGCAGCCATGCTGGAATGCCTTCTACAGCACGTCCCCCAATGGCACCTCCGATGTAATCGAGCAATTCACGCTTGACCATCGTGCGAGTACTCTTAGGAATCTGTTCCCACTGGATGCTTTGTGACCAAACAATGAAAGGATCAAGGACAGGTTCGCAATGATTTGATTGCAAGATATCAGTGATAACGTTCATTTCTCCGTGCTGTTGTCTCTTGTTGTTCATTGTGTACCGAAATTGTTTATATTAGAACTCAAGTTAATTTAACCTGCGTGAATTTTTCATTCAATCATAGTAATATTTGTATACAAACCATCATGTTTTCTTTGGGGTATAAACCCTTAAGACCATACTTAGGATGAGTGTTGGATGTGCAAAACACTACTCTACTGCTTCGGCAAAGAAAAAGGGATTGGGAATTCACTTATCCCCTTGATTTCATTTGCCATTCTTGGCTCGTCAAGCGGATACGTGCAAGCTTCCTACTGATCAGTGCGTGGCTCGCCAATATTGCTAACTTTCGAATCGGTGAGAGTAAGCTCAATGTCAAACTGATTGGCACTCACGAGCCCGGCACCCTTTCAAGACCATAAGTCAGGCAAAAAGTACGGTATCGAATCAAAAACGTGGTTTTTAGGCAAAAAGCGCAGTGCTTTTTTGAACCATAATAGCGGTCACTACAAGCATAGCGCAAATGGTTTGATGGGGCCAGCGTAATTTGTCTATGGACTTTCATTTTTCTCATTTGGTGACCCTATCGATTACCTCCCGACGCACGGGGGTCGTATGACCCATTGCTTAGGGCAGGCATTGGTTGGGCCTGGATTTATTGACGCAATTGAGGGAACTTGAGTGTAATATTTACAAACAAATAATGTTCCAATTTAAAAACCGAAATTTGAACACTCAAGTTTTACTGAAATTCTGAAATATGAATTCTGCAGATTCGACTAATTAAATTAATAAGATCAAATTTATAAAAAAGATTTAATTTCTTTTGTTAGATCTTTCGGATTTTATCCTGCAATATTGTGCCCAGAATTTACTTCAACAAGACTAATTTTAGGGCATAATTTGAAAAGTTTATCTTTTGTTTCTTCAGCAAACATATCAGATTCTTTACCTTTTATAATTTTTATTGGTTGTTGAATTGTTGATAAGACTTCCCATAAATCGACACCAATTGAGTCTCTAACGCCAGTTTTGATTTTTTCAATAAATTGATTTTTAAAAAACGGATCCCTTTTGATCACAAAGTGTTGATTAACCTTTTTAAGATAAGCTTCGTACCTATTTTTTTGCAATAAACCTTGAGGTGAATGGGGATCCTCTCCAAACCATTGTATTGCTTTTTCTACACTCTCAAATTGATCAGGGGTTTTGCTAACTGTTTGTGCAACTCTTTTTGAACCAGCCGGTGCATTATCTGGTTTAGTTTTCATCAGTTGAGCAGAAAGCAATCGCTGTGTTGAGTTCTCAGGCTCAATGGAGGAAAGTGGTCAGTGGTCAGTGGTCAGCATCAAAACTCCATATACATTGGAGGGTTCAAACGAAAACTTCATACACTTTTAGCGATGGCACAGTTAGAGTTCATAGCAAAAGTAGTTGTTCAAAAAAGTTGCAGCGTAAAAACTTTTTACGCTTGCTGTCCTATAAGTTCTAATAATTACATATGTAGTAATATTTAAATATTCATAAATATACTACAAGTATACTACTTTGTGACTTTTCAACGCTGTTAAGCTGTTGATTTTTAATGGAAATATGGCAAATTGCTGGAGTCTTCACACTGCGTAACTACGCTTTTTTGTGTGTGAAAAAAATTCAAAATTTCCTTAATAAATTCAAGCCTGATAAAAATCAATGAACAAATAGGGAAA
>Ga0114971_10000991_pt1 | contig 19419 bp, 22 predicted proteins | sample M_140625_MF_Meta_FD_87320 | JGI IMG/M metagenome (GOLD analysis project Ga0114971, IMG submission 87320) | Freshwater microbial communities from Lake Montjoie, Canada to study carbon cycling - M_140625_MF_MetaG | ecosystem: Environmental > Aquatic > Freshwater > Lake | place: Lake Montjoie...
CAAAGTGTAGATATTGGTAAAACTTTTAATCCTGAACTGACATCAAAACTTGAGACTATTGCTGGTGGCGAAAAGCCTGCTGGTGGACTTTTGGCATCTATTTTGAATAGTCGTGCTTTCAAGGTAGTTATGTCTCCCTTGCAAGTTTTGGATACACCACGTCGTGCTGTGGTATCTGGTTTACGTGAAGTCATGGATGCTTTTGATACGGACCCGAATACGACTGCGTCGTTTTCGGACTTTACAAAACAAACAAAAGATGTGAACTATGGTTTTGGCACAGCGTTTCCGATGAAGGGTTGGTTGGGCCGTGTAGTTGGTTTTGTTGGTGATGTGGCATTAGACCCTTTAACCTACGCAACATTAGGGTCTACTGTTGCTGAGAAGGCTGTTGTTAAGGGTGTTCTTACGGAAGCTGGAGAGCAGTTAACTACTCGTGCCGCTTTGGGTGGGATAAAGAATGTTGCCAATCGTGAAGGTCGCAAGGCACTTGCGGACCTTACACGCTCACGGCTTGAAGCCGCACTGGTACGTGGTGAGTCTGGTATCAGTCGCAAATATATTGACGAGCTTTATCATCAAGTTGCTTCTGTTGGTAAGAGTGCACTTCCCAAAGAGTTGGCTCTTGAAATGGGAATCAAAGGTCCAGGAGTTTATTACTTCGGTTCACGTGTCCGTGTCCCATTCACTGGCGTTTTTGGCAAGTCTCTTGAATACGGTATTACGAGAACTCGTCTTGGTGTGACCAACACCCGTCTTGGTGAGTTTATTCAGAAATACATTACACCAACTGGTACCGGCTCTGTTAAAGGGATGTCGCCTGATGATATTAGAAACCTTCGTGCCGACCTTTCCGCTGGTCGTATCCCTCTTGATAAAGCAAACAATGTGGGGCACCTTCTGTCTGCAGAAGATGCTCGTCGTGTAGGTAATGCGAAGTATCTTGATGATGCCGAAACTGCTGTAATGAATAAGGTTATTAATCATCCCGACTTTGAAAGTATCCGTTACCGTATGGGTGAACTCATTGAGAAGCCAGACGCTGCTGTGTTGGCTTCTTTGAGTGTTGGACAGCGTGAGGCTTTGGACGCGACCAAAGCATGGTTGGCTTCTACGGTTGATGAGGTTGAAGCGTTCAAGCGTCTTGCAGACCCAGATTTTACCATGAATCGTGTAGTCGAATATTTCCCTCGTATGGCAAGTGATGAAGCTTTGAAGCTTCATGACGAGATTGGTGATGCTGGTTTTAGCAAGTTGATTGGTGATGTTGATTTGACTGACCCTATTAGTCATGGTTCTGATGTGGGTTCTACTGCTGGTTCGTTCAGGTCTCGTGGAATTATTGCTGGTGACAAATGGTTTGGACATGTTCTTGAAGAAGCGGATTTAACTTCTCGTCGATTGAACTATCTTGCTCGCAATGCGAAGATGGGCAACTCAATTAAGTTTGATTTTTTTGACACAGATGGTCAGAAGATACTTTCTAAGTATGTTCGTCAGGCTGCTGAAGAAGTTGGCTCTGCTAATATGCACGAATACTTGGTTAAGAATGCTCCTGACTTGATGCGTCAACTTGGTAAGACCATGAAGCCTGATGGCAAGTTTGTGCAAGATGTTTTAGTAAATACGCCCAAGAAAACTATTGATGTTGCATTTAAGTCTTTGCAAGATTCCACACGTATTGGACAGAACGCATTAAATTCTATGCGTAATCCGGGTAGTGACATTTTGGCATTTCGTTCCCAGGCACATGATTTGTTGGACACTCTTGTTGCTGGTGAGGTTTCTGCTGCTGACTTTGACGCTCTTGTTTCTACTTTTAATGCTGCTGTTGGTGAGTTGGATGACGCAACTCGCCGTGCTAATGGTTTGTTTGAAGAACTTAATGGTTTGGTTGAGAATGTGCAAGGTAAATCAAACCTTGCTTTAGTTAATGAGCGTCGTCTTGCTTTGCAGGAAGAGTACAACAAGATTCTGCCAGAGTTTAAGACTTTGCAAAAGTTGCATGCTAGTAAGTCTGCCAGCCAGAAGCACCTTGCTTCTGCGATTAAGAGTCTTGAGACTTATGTAGATAACTCTGAGCGTTTTATGCGTGACCTGCAGGCTCTTGAGGCTGTGCACAATACTCTTCCTGTTGTTCGTAGTTCTACTGTTATTACTGGTTCAAAGGTTGGACAGACTGTTGGTTTCTTTGACAGACTTTCTGATGGTATCCCATTTACCGAGGAACGTGTTGCTCGATATGCTGCTTTGAAAGAATTGGAGTCTGCTCCAATTCTCCCTCACAAGTATGCTGCTTTGTCTGAATTTTATAGAACTGGCAATGTTAAGTTACTTGCTGGTTATGGTGAGGATATTAAAGATATGGCTTCTATTGTTCGTCAATGGAACAAGATGGAATCCATTGTTGATGTTGCTGCAAAAGCCAAGGAGAGGTCACGTTTAATTGAGCTTATTGATTCACGTGCGAAGGCTGGTCGTGTTCGTTTTAGACAGTCGCCTGAAGCTAAAGAGATTGTCAGTGGGCCTTATACATCTAAAATTGGTTTGAAGCCAGAGTGGCGACTACCTGATGCTTTGGTTGAGATGCGTACACAATTGGGCAAGGATTTTCAAGATGTTTTTTCTTTGGAGCAAACATTTATTAAACAGGATAAAGTTCTTGCTGCAAGAGCTCGTAGTGAATATCTTGACACTGTTGAGAGGGTCTCACATTTTGGTGTTATTCCTGGCGATGATTTTGTTGATGATGTTTTGCGACGTAATCTTGATGATTTGATTCAAGAGAGTAGGGCAGTTATTGCCGCCGAGGACACTATTCCTGCTGTAAGACGAGCACACGAGAAGCGTATTGCTGTTTTGTTAGACCCTAAGTATGGTCGCACAAATACATCAGGTGGTGTATTTGGTGTGTCTACTTGGGTTGATGATTTGGATGCCATTGCTGAGCAGTCTTTTCGTTTGGCTGAAGAAGTTCGTGTTTCCCAGAAGGCAATTCCTTCTGTTGTTGCTGTTCGAGACGAAGCGTACAAGCTTCGTCAGAAGCAGTTACGAGCAGAGAATCCAGTTCAGGCTCGTCGTTATGATGAGCATATTTCATGGGCGAAGACACAGACTAATAGAGTTAAAAACATTTTGTCTGATTTGCGTAATGAACTTGTTGGAGAAAGACGTGCTTATGATAAGTCCGTAAAAGCTGCGGAGTTGTCACGCAAGAAGCTTTCTTCTATTCGGTCACAGACTTATAGTTCTAGTTTGTTGGGCAAGGGTGTTAATGATTTAAGAACTGATTTGCGTCTTAATGGTGTTTCTGATTTGTTTTGGGATGAGTTGGTAGATAAGCATCCTGGTTTGATGCATCATTTTGATAACATTAGTGAGCTCACAAGAGAGGCTGAGTTTGCACGTTTGAAGGGTTTATCTTCTTCTAGTGCAAATATTACTGAGGGTGAGTACAACACCCTTATGTCTTTTTTACATAACAAGGCTTATTTGTCTGATTCAAAGAATGGTACTTGGCCTGTTTGGCGTGACGGTATTTCATATTTTGATATGAATACCGTTATGACAGATGTTTTGTTTCGTGAATTAGGTCGTTCTGCCGACACGATTGTAAATGAAACCACTACTCTTGGTGGTCGTTTTGCTCATCTTGAGACAGAGATTGGTCGGCGAGTGGCAGAAGAAATGAAGTACTCTAAGATTGCATCTGGCGAATTGACTTTTGAAGAGTTTCTTGGTGCCGATATTGTTTCACCTGCCGGCATGGGTTCCAAACTTCCTAAGGGAGTTGAAGGCATTCCTGCTGTTCGTAATGCACGTTTGAGACTTGATGATTTAGAGAATAGCGATTTTTATCCGATTGCGAAAGGTGCAGAGAATCGTGTTAACGCTCTTTACGAGCTTTCGACAATTCATGGATACGCAGTTGATTGGCAGATTCCGGGTACGCAGGCCCCAATGATTGGTGGTAGACCAATTGGTTTTACCGAGGATTCTTGGTCTGAGTTGATGCGTGGAGACGCAATGAACTTTGGTATGGGCGATGATGTTGGTGTTATTGTGGATTACGCAATGACTCCAGAAGTTCTTGCTGTGACTTTTCCTGAACTTGATTCTGTGTTGATTGCATCTGGCAATGTTACCGAGAGTGACGCACTTGCTCGGTTTGTACAATATATTTCTGCTAATCAGCCAGTTCAGGTTGCTACTGAGAAGGTTGCTGTTATTAGGGAAGGTCTTGTTAAGAACTGGACCAAGTCTTATGGTGCAAAGTTGTTGGACGATGTCAACAAACAAAAGTCTATTATCAACAGAGAAGCTTTGCTCGCACAAGAAGCAGACCCACAGCGTTTGATTGATAGGGGTATTAGCTTGAGTGAGGCTGCTGCTCGTTCCCGTCTTGCTCAGTCACGTTCTGCTGTTGAGTGGACTGTTGCAGAGTCTGATGACCTGCTTCGCACTACCGACAATTGGGTTACTGCAGTTGACAATTTGAATGCTATTGTTGAAGGCGACACTGCTAAGTACACCCGTGCTGTTGATACGGGAGACTTGGGTAAGGATGTTGGTAAGACTGTCAACGAATTGCAAGATGTTGCATTTACTGAAGACCTTGGTGTTCTTGATGTTAATCCAGTTCTTGAAGATACTGCAGTTGGTCGTAATGTGCGTTCTAAGCGTACTTCTTTGCAAATGGACACCATGAATACCCCAAGACTTGGTGGCGAGGCCGAGCAGGTTGGTCTTCAGGTTAAGACTTTGGCTGAGGATATTGCATCGGTGCTTGATGCACCGATTGGGACGAAGACAGTTGCTCGTCTTGAAACAGAAATACAGGTTCTTGAGAAGTTGCGTGTTGCCAAGCGTCCTGCAAGTGGACCTTTGTTCAAACTCAATCTTAGGAATGAGATTAAGTTACGTAAGGAACAGATTAAGTTTCTTACTTCTAGTGATTCAGAGTTTGTAGCAGCGAAGGCGGTTGATGGTCAACCGCTTCCTCTTTCTGAGCCTCGTGTACTTGGTCAGGGTATAGCGGAAAAGAAAGATGCTACCCCCTATCGCACCGACCGAGTTGGAGAAGTGGCACAGCGAGAAGAAGTTGGGGTAAGGAATTACGACGAAGGTGCGATTGCTGAGAATGCTTTTACTGATTCTGGTGATTTGTCTAGCGAATTATACGCCGATGCCGAAATGGCATCAACGATGCGTACAAACAGAGAAATCTATTTGGCTAGTCTTTCACCAAAAGCACGAGCAGTTCAAGAAGCACTAGACCCTATTCTTGGTCCCCCAAAGATTCCTCGCAAATCTATACCGATAAATGCTTCTCTTCGTCCTACAACGATTGAACAGGTTGTTATTCCACCTATTTCTCCTGAAATTGCTGCTGCTAGAGCATTGTCAACTGAAGCACAACGTACGGTAACGATTCAAGAGAAACTTGTTTCTTTGCTTGACCAAGACCAAGAACTTGGTCGACAAGTAGCGGACATCATTCTGAAAGACAATGCCGATGTTGTCAAAGCACAGATTCCAGATGCACTGGACAGAGTTGAAGCAGCGAAGAAAGTTGTAGCTAATCTTGAAGCACAATTTGATTCTATTGCTGTCGCAAAAAACGCCACCGAAGCACAGGTTGAGGTGGTGCGTAATAGGTTGGTTGAGATTCGAGATTTACTTGACCGTGTAGATAAGACAGCAAAGACTGTGCCACGTCTTGGTGTACCACTTCCACAGATGCGGAAAGTCATGGTGAATGGTGCTCTTGAACAGGGAAGTCCGTATGCACTGTTTCATGCTGAGGCACAACGTGTACTTGCAGATGGTGCCGACTTGCTTGATGTGTTATCTGGTACCACGGTTTCTGGCCCGATGAGGGATGTGTTACTTGCTTCTGTTCATGCGAATGCCGAGTTTGTTGCTGCTGCTGCGGCGATGAATACTGCTGACCTTGATGCGGGCATTCTAAAGAATGCCCTTATGAGTATGCAAAAGACTGGTCGTTTACAGGCTGACGGAAGAGTTGTTGATGCTGTGACTGGTGAGATTATTGAATCTGGCATGACGCCTGCCAACGTAATTATTACAAGGAATCTTGAAGATGGTTGGGGTGCGTTGCACAACTCATATCCAGGACTGCAGGGTTCACCAGAGTTGCGGCAGTTGTGGGAGAACATTGTTCGTATCAATGACCCTAATCAGTTTGGTCAAGTTGGTAAGTGGGTTAGTGAGTACACAAAGTTTTTTAAGGCTTACGCCGTTCTTACACCTGGTTTTCATATTCGTAATGCTTTAGCTAACTCTTTTGTACCGTTCTGGGCTGGAGCAAAGTTTGAGAATATGAGAACTGGTTTGAAGTATTATGTTGCTTGGGACAAAGTTAAGGTTACTGGTGTTAAGTGGGAAGATTTCTTGAAGACTGTCCCAGTTGAGTATCGTGCCGCTTTGGATATAGGACGTGATGCGCTGTTTGGTTCTGGTGGTGGTATTTATTCCGAAACTTTCCGTGAACAACGTGGTGCTAGTCGTTTGTACAATAACTGGTTGACAAATAAATCTGCCAAGCTTGGACAGATTTCTGATAATCATGCACGATTTGTACTTGGATTTGACGGTGGCATGCAGGGCATGGACAGAGCGATGTCGACTGCTCGTGTTCGTAAATTCTATTTTGATTACGAAGACATTTCACAACTTGACAAAGACATGAAGAAGATTATTCCGTTCTGGATTTTTACCAAGAACAATATTGCTACTCAGGCCGTAAACATGTGGACCAGTCCACAGCCTTATTTGAAGTATGAATCTTTTAAGAGAAACTTCCGTGACGCGCCACCTGATAATTCTGACTTGAATTATGTAACTCGTGGTGGTGGATGGAAGTTGCCATTTGGTGGGGGTGAGTGGTACATTGCACCCGATTTAGGATTTAACCGTGTTCGTTCAGACCTTACTGACATGTTGCAGGTTGGTGGTCTTCTTGAAAAGACTAACCCTATTATTAAGACTCTGGGCGAACAAGTAGTGGGCAAGAGCACTAAGGGTCGTGAGTTTGGTACCGACATTCCTGTTGATAACACTGGAATTATGGGTGCACTCCAACCGATTTTACAGAAAATCGGTTTAGGTGGTACGACTGCAGAAGGGACTACTGGAATTAATGACAGGTTCCTTGCAGCTCTTACACAGCAGTTGCCTACTCTGAATTATGCAGAGCGTTTGTTTCCGTCAAAGACTCAGCAGATGCCGGATGTGAGATTGAATGCTGCTCTTGGTTTTGCTGGTCTTCCGATTAAGCGTCAGGGTTATTCTGGTGAGATTTCTAGTGTTACACAATTACAAACTCTTATAGAAGAGTTGTTAAAACAGAAAGCAGGATAATAATGAAACGGCATTATACGGGCAACAAAGATGGCGCAGCCAAAGGCTTGCGCCCAGGTATGAAAGTGTTTATTGAAGAAGTAATCAAACTTGGTAATGGTGCTTTCTGGAACAACGGTGATTTTGGCGTGAGGATGATGAGGGGTTCTGAAACTTCGATGAGCGTTCACGCAACAGGTAGGGCTGTGGATTTTTCTTACCGCAACATGGGCAAGGGCAAAGGCGTTCCCAACGGACGCCGAGAGGCTGTAGCAATGTGTAAGTTGTTGGTGGAGAACGCAGACCTGTTGGGTCTAGAAGCATTGTTTGATTATTTTCCTGCACCGTGGGGACGTGCATGGATGTGCGACAGAGATGCTTGGTCAAACTACAAGAAGGAAACAATTCACGGAGCCCCCAAGGGCGACTGGCTCCATGCGGAAATTTCACCAGAGATGGCGGATAGTCCTGCTAAAGTGCGGGAGGCTTTTGCGAAGTTAGTTCATCCGGTGGTAGAAGAATCGAAGCCTGCTTCAGAATAGTTTGACTGATAACCATTCCATTAGGAATGTGTGTTGGCATACCAACTGTTTTTAGGTTGGGCACTTCATCTGGAAAGTAGGAAGTCACAAGCGTGACGTGTCCTTCTAAACAGTTTGGCCAAAGCCACCCGACTGTTACGACGGTACGTCTGTATGGCTTGTAGTCTTTTGTTTCTGTCCAGCCGTTTTCTCCATCGAAAGCGTCTAGCCAGTGAAGGCTGACTAAGTCCCAGTTGCACTTAATTGGTTTCATTTTGTTCATCGTATGGGTTGATGTTTTCATCTTCTAGATACATTTCTAGGGCTGACACAAGACCATTGATGAAGTATGCGATGGCTCCGAAGCCATCTTCATCCCCGTTTCTTGTGAGTTCCCATGCTTTGCATAGTTCTATGGCTGATTGATTAGATGCACTAATCATAAGATTGACACCATTTTTCATGTTGTCAATCATGGCATCTCCGTTTTTATTCATTGCATCTATTTGACTGCGAGGGATGATGTCATGAATCCAGTTGTGGTCGTTCGACATATTTCTTCTTTCGTTTTGGGTTGGTGATGTAAAGACATCCTTGAGGGAGTCCGTTTTCGAGTATTCCTTGACCGACGAGTGTTTCGCCAAAGAACTTTTTAAGTACTTGCGCCACTTCATGTACGTCAATTTCATTATCAAATCCCACCGTAATCTGTCGTCTCATCATTGTTTCTTAATCTTTCTAGCACCGTGGGGTCCTGTAACATAATTTTTTTGAGGCTATCCATTGCGGAGTTTCTTAATCTCCAAGCATGAGTTTTAGTTACCCCCAATCTTTCACCTAGTTCTTCTAATGAAATCATTTCTGTATTTACTGCGTCAATGATAAATCGTTCTTGTTCGTTGAGTTGGTCAATACAATTGGCAACAGCTTCACGGAAAGGTTGCAACTCTTCTACTGACTCTTTGATGTCTTCACCTGGGGCAGCCTGCATCAACGCCTCGGTGGGCGTTTCTGGCCTCCTAGGACCACGGATAGTTATTTCGTGGTATGGAGTAAGAGGAACTTCTTTATTGCTCGGCACCTGGCATATCGTAGATTGGATTGGTCATCATATTCATTACTTCTTCTGGTAGCAGGAGAAACCCCTTGGTTGGATTGTTGGACATTGGGGCAAACGTCTTTAGACGTTTGTCGGATAATGTCTGTATATATCTCTTTAATCGTTCCACCTTAATGACCATAAGGCTTCCGTCAAGTGCGTATACATAAACCCACCAGTCAGCGAGTGTGACATCTACACCCGATGGTTTCCAGCCTGTGTCACGGGGGTTTTGTTGTGTCTCCACAACCATCCGACCATTGCGATAACGGTCAGTTTTTACTTCAAAGGAACCTGTGGATATTGCTTCAAGGAAGTCTTTGGTTATTTGCTCACCTTTTTTTCCGAACTGTAAATCATTTTTGAAGTTGTATTGTTGTGTTGCTGGAATGTCCCATCGGTTGTCTTTCATCAAGCCTTCTCTACGTAGAGACAAACGATTTGTTTGTCATCTGTGTACGCTACACCATTGAGGGCGTCAAGTACTGCTTTGGCATAATTATCTAGGTCGCCTGTGAGTTTGCTGAGAGTGCCTTCTACTAGTGGATTATGCATGACTGGTTCTATTTGGACTTCTATGCCATCAACTGTGAAGCGAAGCTTTACGGATAGCAGACCTTTCTCGAATAGTGGTCCGGTGTACATTGATTTGATTTTGTTTTCGTATTCACGGGTGGTGGCAGGTGTGTAAGCATGACCAGTTTTGGTGACTCGTGGTCTTCCTTTTACACGGGGACGGACTGAGAATACTTGATTGAATTTGTATTGTTTCATCTTGTTCTCCAGTGTTTGATTGCGCCTTTTTTGATTATTTTGACTGCATCCGAGATTGTTTGTTTTTGATATTTTACTGTTCCGTCTGCTTTGATTATTTTTATCATAGATGGATGATAGTACATTTTTTTTCTTATTGAGCGACTGTTTTTTGTTTCATGGTTTTGTCCATAGTAGTGCATCATGGTCTGAATGCCGTTCTGTTGTTTTCGCCGTAGGTGTCTTCAATTATTTTTACCAACTGTTCTACGCAGTCTTCACGTAGGTGAAATTTGCCCCACCGTTTGTCTGCATCAACAAGCACGATGTATGCGAAGTTGATGGGAACATTGTATTGGTTCATTGTGTGGGCAAGTTGACACAGTGTGTTTGACCTGTCTTGACGTTCTAGTGGGCCATTGAACCATAGATGTTTGGAATATCTTGAGCAATGTCTGAGTGCTTCTTCTACTGATGCAGATACATCTAGGTTTTCCATTGTGGCTTTTGTTCTTGGTCTGTGCATTTCTGCTAGTGGTCTAAGCATGTCGGCTGTTACTCGGTTATCTAATGCTTCTGTGATGAACACGCCAATTTCAATTGGCTGGTCATTGTCGTCAATCATGTATCGTGTTGTTGGTGCTGTCACCATTGCTCCTGGGTATGGTAGTCTTACGTAATTACCTACATCTTTGGCTTGCTCCTGCTTGGGGTTTACTTCTTTAGCAATTAGATTGATTGCTTCGTGCGCTGCCAAGAAGGCTCTGCGCATGATTGCAGCAGATACCCATTCTGATGCGAACACCCAGACATGGAATCCTCTTACAGTTTTTTCTACGAATGCTGGAATCTTTTGTGCTTGAAGTGCGTACTGTAGATTTCTTGCGAGGTCTATGTTGTCAACATCAATGTCTGAACAACCCCACCTGACGGTGTGGTCGTCTTTGAGTGGGTAGATACCGATGAACTCTTCGTCATACAAGTGACGTGCGAATGATTTGTAGTTGGTTGGTTCCTTGACGGAACCACCTTCCCATGTGCCGTATGCATCTGTGCGACCTTGGAAGAGTTCCATGAACTCTTCGATGGCATCAGTCATAGGGATGTTCATACTCAAGTCCCATCTGTTTGTATTGTCGTGGTAGTTCACCATTGAGTTCACGAATGCGACCAGTCATGGCGTTGAGTTCGAAATCCACATCATCGACGAGTTGACCAGCGGGTCGTTTGTTTTTGAGTAGGTTGACTGTGACTGTGTGTTCATGTATTTTTGCTTCGTAACGCAAGAACTCCAAACGCTCTTGTGAGCGTTCGGAGCCACCCTTGTTGAGTTTCTCGATGAGTTCGTTAATCTCTGTTTGTATTTCATACTTGCGTCTGCGAACACCAAGGATTGCTGTGGCTTGTTGTTCACCACCAAAGGCACCCGAACTCATGGTTGGTTTTCTACCATCAGCACCTGCGTGTCGTGAGGTTTGGTGTAACACAAGCAGTGGTACATCGTGTTTGCGTCCGAAACCTTTGAGGAAGTTGGCTTTGTCGGGCACAGTCTCACCTGCTTGGATGAGGTCTAAGAAGTCCACAACGACGAGTTCTGGTGCTTGATTCCAAACATCACACAGTTCGTTGTAGCCACGCTCCATGTCACCTGCTGTAAGTGATTGGTCAAAGACTGCGAGGTTTGGGTAGTCTTCGTTGGCTGTTTTGTGTAGTAGTTCTATTGCTTCTTCGTCGTGGTCTGCAATGCGTTGCTCAAGAACTCTGGCGTCAATGTTGTGTGTGATGCAGGTGAGCTTGATGAGAACAAGTTCTCTTGGTTCGTCTGGGATGAAGAGTGCGACATGCTTGTCGCGGTTATTGCGCAGCATGTGAAGTAATAATAATGTCTTGCCACCGTGTGCGAACCCAAGCACCATGGCGATTTCTCCAGGTGCAATTCCTCTCATCTCTGTATCTATGCGGGCAATACCGAGATTGATACGTTCTTGTGGGGATTGAGCCCATCTGACAAACGAGTCAACTGACTCACCTAGTGGTGTGTACATTCGGTGTTCGGAAAGTGGGGAGACATTGTGTCTCCCCACCATTTCCCAGCCCGCAGCAATTTCTTCTGCGGACATTTTCACTACTTACCTCGTGGTGGCCAGTAGGACTTTTCTCCACTTGTTGCACGGAACGAAGGACGCTTTGGGTTTTCTGCCAAACCGTCACGGTTGTCCCATACTTCTGTAACACCGTCACGCTTGCAGGCTTTGATGAGCCATTCAGGTACTGGACCGTGCGTGGTGCCTTTGATGCTTACTGTCCCACCCGAGGAAACTGCTTCGCTTCCTGCGAATGATGACTGAACCATTTGGACAACGTTGTTCGTTGGCACTTCTTGTGCTGCTGATGTGTCACCGAAGATTTCGTCGAACACAATGTCTTTGATGGTTGAGAAGAGTACTGCATACTCGCTTAGACGAGCATCCATCTCTTTGGTTTTGTCTGTCAAGTCTGCTGCAATCTTTGCACAGACTTGAGTGATTATGGCTTTATCTTTATCCATTACTCTGCCTCCTCGGCGTTATCGGAGCCTATGTAGCCCCCCTTGCATTTATCCCACACTGGGCACCATCTCTGCGAACAGAGAAAGTGTTGGTCATTGGCAAGCCATCGACCACCCGATGGGTCATTGTTGTACATTAGCACCATCTGTGCTAATGCTGTTGCTTGTTCAACAATCCAGTTGCCATGGGCTTCTGTTCTGTTGACACTCACAATTTGTCCGGTACTGGACGCATTGCGAATCATGACACCAAACTTGAATGTGGCTGGGTAATCAATTAGCCCCATCTCATATGCTGCTTTGGTGTAAATAGATGATTGAATATTTTGTGATTGTTTTTCTGCTTGGTAATATTTACGTGCAGCAGTTTTCCAATCCCAAATACTTTCTTGATGAAAGTAATCCATGGTTCCTTCGAAGTGGAGTTCATAGGCACCAATCATTCCTACTTGGGTAGAGAACTTGAATTCTGATGTGCCACCCAGTGGCACATTGGGATAGATGTCTCGCAACCATGCATCACACATTGAACGAATGTGTGTGTTCCAGTGAGATGGATTGGTGTTGGTAATGTTGATTGCTTTACCAGCTTCAATAAGTTCTTTTTCTTTCCAACGGAAAGATTCAACAGCATGGTCTCCCATGTGTTGGGCTGTGACTTCTTCATTGAGTACAGCTTCGATGCCAGTGTGACAGGCAGTACCCATCATGGCAGAGTCATTTTCTTTGCGAGACTCGGGGTGCAAGGCTGAAAGTCTTGCACGCTCGGGGCACATTAGCGCATCACCCAGCCAAGATTGGCGGATGAAGATTTTGTTATCTTCGATTCTCATTGGTTCTCCTTGTTGCGCAACACCCGATTGGGTGTTGCTACAGTGGCTTGTACCTGTAAGGGCATTATATCAATTTTGTGGATTCTGTCAAGTACCCCAAGGTCCCCATCCGTCACCGTATTTGTCAACGCCATAGTTGTAGATGTGCAGCGCAGACAGCAGGTTGATTGTGGGATTGAACAGCCCCTGAGACGCTTTAGGAGGGCTCAGGATGCCCCGTTCCTTGAGCCAAGGTGTCCAGAAGCCATTTATTTGAACTAGCCCTCTGGAGCCACCCATCGGGTCTGCTGAGTTGAAGGCTAGAGGGTTGCATTTGGATTCTCTAAACATGATTTTATCAAGGGTTGCCAATTGTTTTTCGGGCCATCCGACTTGTAGGGCTGTTTGCCAATATTGTGGGCACTTTGCGCTTCGAGGCGGTTGTGTTATGGATGGTTCTTTGGTGGTTGTGCCACCAAAGAGTATGGCTATTGCCATAAGTGTTTTGATTATCAAGTTATTCTCCTTGTAGTGCTGCCAGTAAGACTTCTTCCATCTCTTTCTTTGCTGACATCAAGTCAGCAAACTCGGCGTATACATCATCTGCTCGTTTGTCATCGCCTAAGCGATTTATTTTTTTGGCTAGTTGGTCTGCCCCGATTGACAGGGATTTGACGACTGCTCTTAACTCTGTAAGTGTAATCGTTACATCAAGGGTTGGTTCATTTTTTCTCAACGAATACCACATCCCCCGACGCAACCCTTACATCATAAGGGTATAGTTCGTTTAGTGACAGGATTGTGTCACAGAATATGTTGTTGAACTCACGCAATATTTCAAGCGAGAACTCTTCACAAATCCATGTCCATGCGTACACATTGATGTTGTCTGGTTTTGCTTGCCAGAACATACATATTTCTTCATCAATATCTAGTTTATACAGTGCTGCTATTGCTTCTCTTACCTGCATCTGTGTCTCCTTTAGGGAATGGAATAATCCATTCAATTGAGTTTTTGTCTTCTTCGATGTGTGACTTGACCCATTCTTCGCAACGGACCAGCCAACCGTAGGTGTCTACGGTTGGCATACCATGTCCGGCTAACCAGTTTACGAACAAGCGTAAATCTTCTTGCGTTGCTGGATGCATTAGTCTTGGAATGCTTTGAACGCTTTGGTTGCGTCTTTTTTGTCTTTGAACATGACAGTCATTGCTTCTTTGAGACTACCTGTTGCTTGGTTTTCATCGTAGGTAACTTCATCATCGTCTTTGAATCGGATTGATGAAGAGACTTCACCCTGTGCATTGCAGTAGCAGAATAAACGAACTCGCCTTTTTGCTGGATGCTGACTTGGTGGTCCGTCGAAATCATCTAGGTCTTTTGCTATTGGTGCTGCCCACCCGACTGTTACGATACCGAATCCGTCATAAGGTATGAGCTTGACTACGTTGTTGAGATTGGCGAGCAACTCGTATACGTCGCCGTTGTCTGATTCTTTGATTGCGATTGCACCACCATCTGCGAATTCGTGGATGCCATACAATCCTGCTTTTTCTAGATTGAAGCCATCATCACCTGTTGGCATTTTTTTGGCTATTTCATCGTCAATCATTTTGAATGCTTTGCTTGTTGTCATTTGTATTTTTCCATTTCTGTTGGTTTATGTTTATTTGTACATGTTGGGGTATTGCGTAATGGAATGTAAGTGGTAATCACTTTTTTACACATTCGACATATCCAGTGTTTTATCTCTTGAGCCATATCTGTCGTGCCTTCCTTGTAGGGTTACACCACCCCACACTCCGAATGAATTGGTTGCTATGCCGTATTCCAGGCATTGTTGTTTTACTGAGCACGTGCTACAGATGCGTTTTGCCACTTTGAAGTTGTACACATCATCTGCTTTGTCTCTGTGTTGTGGGAACCACCATCGTGTTGGTTTTCCGTAGCACATTGCTCCAATCATCCAGCTTGTATCAGACATCTGTGTGGCTGAACCTGTTGATGATGATGGTCATTACTTTGTCGGCGACATCGTTAGCGATGTTGACAGACATGGTATTGATTTTGTCTTCGATGATTTGCGTGATGCTCATTGTGTCATGGATGTTGTTGACAGCACTTGTAACTAGCGCACGAAACCTTGTGTATTCCGTCATTTGACGCAGGAATGTGGGGTTGCCGAGGATTGTGTCACTATCTAAGTCGAGCGATTCTATGATGTCGCTTATGCTGATGTCATTACCAATTTGTCTTGCGATTTCATTGGTGTCCATTGATTCAATTACCCAGTCACGCATACGACGCAGGAAGTCTCTTGAACCTTCAAGTTTTTCTGCGACACTTTCTGCTGTTGGCATTCGGTTGGATACATTCTCATCAATCTTTTCATTGATTGTTGTTTCCAACGATTGATTGAATAGTGATGGCATTGATGCAGCATCGATTGCTACATCAAACTCCATTACTTGTGGGATGAGTCTGATAGTTGTCATTATCCTTGTACCTTTCTTACGACGACGGAATAACTGTTTTCACCTTCATGGCAAGCCCATTCAAGTCCTGGGTATTTTGAGTACGAACTTGCGTAGTTACATGCTCTTACTTGGAATCGTTTTTTATCTTCTTTTGTTTTTGTTGGTGAGGAATTTACGAGTACCCATCTGTCGAATTCTCCTGACTTGAGAAGTTCTTTGATTATTCTTTTTGTTGGATGTGTTTTGATTACTGCTGCTTCTATGTATATAAGTGTCATTTTGACATCTCCTTTTGTGTTGTGTATTTACTTTGATTTGGTAATTGTAAACCTGCTGCCCAGAAGAATTCATCTAGACCCAGCCAGCAGTTACATCCGCCGTAATGTCCACAATGTAGACACGCTGTGCATGTGGAACATTCTGTTGGCCAGTTTTCACCATCTACTGTCCATGCTGTTGTGCATGAGTAGCATTCGACAAGGCTTGTGTCATCATCGATGTATGTCATGTAGACCTTGAATCTTTCCATTGCTAGTTCTTCAATGTCTTCTTGCCATAGGTCTGCTTCGTCGTCGTACTCGACGACTTCTAATGGTTTGTCGTCATGCATTGAGATGTAGCGTCTTTCTGCGTAATCCCAACGATAGTTGCCGTTAGATTCGTAACCGTAATCATCATCATCCCACATTGTGTGTGATGCTTTGGTGTTGTACATCATTGGCGCATACTTTTTGTATGATGTGTTTGACCACCACATGTCTTGGTCCCAATGACCGAGGTGTGAATTGAGAATGTACCAATTGAACTTGGCATCATCGTTGTGTGTGAGGAATACTAGTTTGTTGCCACCTGCCCATTTTTCCATTGTGTTGAAGTATTTCTCATCATCAAGGGATGTGATGCCACCGATTGCCGGCATGATGTCTTCTGCGAATATCTTGGTGTCACTGCGTTTGTCATCTTTGGGAATTTGAACGTCAAGTATTCCGTTGTGACCAACAACGGATGTTGGGTCATCACCGAGAAGGAACGGATGACAGTTGTCAACTGTTTCTGAACCATGAGTAGCCCATCTGAAGTGGAATATGGCAGGTCCCTTGTGCTTGTCACGAGCATCAGAGAACTTGTTGGCAACTTCGTTGAAGTTCATGGAATGCGCTTTTATAAAGCCTTTTGACTCTAAAATTGCGAATCCGAAGCCATCACCATTGTTGAGTGCTGCTTCTTTGAACCGTGACATGTCCGGCATAACGTCGGATGGCATGAATGTTAGTAAACACATGTTATACATCCCTTGTTGTTGATTTGATTTTGACTTTTTCCATTATGCGTGTGTCTAGAACGCCGTACTTTTGGTTGTTTGTTGTTACCCACTTTCTAAACTCTGAGAATTTCAGAGCATCTCTTTGTAGGATGTCTTGAGTGCTGATGCTTTCTGTGTAGTTGAATAGTGCGTCACAGAACTGAAGTGCCACTCTGACTGTTTCTGTTTTGAGTGAAGGGCGGAACAATCGTAACTCGATTGTTTTTTCGTTTTGGATGTTGACAGCAACACTGCGTGAGTTGTTGCAGTCTTCACCTTTTGCCATCTTGATGAGGTTGGTATGACGGACGAGCTTGCCGTTGTCATCGACCCAATCTCTGTGGCTATTCAGGAAACGCTTGAGGTCATAACTTGCGTAGTCGTGGCTCTCACGACCTGCGAGTTGAACCATTTCTGGTCTGTTCTTGTATACAAACGCAATGAATTTGAATTTGTGTGATGTGTCAGCGAACGCTGATTTGGCTACGTGGATGTGTAATCCACAACATGGACGCTTCCATGCTTGGAAACCTTTGCGAGCAAGGTTCTCGATGCCTTTCCATTTGAAGTGATTCATGAAGTAGTCAAGTTCACCTGGGTGTGACACAATCTCAAAGCCGTTGTACACAGAGCCATCTTCTTTGAGGTAGATGTCTGATTCATCGAATGAGTTCACATCATTGAGTAGTGCTTGTGGTATGTGGCTGGCGAATGAGCTATCACCAATACATTGTGTTTCTAGTTCGAAACCCATAGTAAGTGTTGTTCTTCCATCTGAGCGTACATTTCCTGGCATGTTTGGGTCTAGGTATGTAACATACGCTGAGTGTGTGCCATCCGATTTCATGAATGAAGGACGAGGCTTGTAGCTGTAATTATGAATTGAACGGTGAGTTCGGTCATCGTCGTCATCGTCGCTGTCATCGTCATCCGAGTAGTAATTGTCCATGATGTTTTCATGGCATGTTAGACAATACAGACCCCGTAAGTAGTCGTTTCTGTATTCACCTGTTCCGTCACAATCATCTGATGTACAGATGATTCTTTCTGCTTCACTTGCTGGTGTTGGCATGGTTGCTCCTTGTGTGTCGTTTGTTGGTTTCTCTCATTGCTATTCCGTCTGACCAAACAATTGTGTTTGGTAACTCGAACATGTTTGCCAAAGCGTTGAAGTAATGAAACGCGATGTCATGTGTTTTGAATGGGATGTCCACTACAACAGGGTCGTGGTCATCAGTCCATGACGTTGCAATACGAATTGATGTGACAGAACCGTTGTTTGTCATCATCACTACTTCACCTTTCATGATTTCTCCTTTGTTTGGGGGTTTCTTGCGACCCACAGCGCAGCGGGGGCGCAAGAAACACCACAATAAACACTGCTATATATATGTTTATTTGCATGTTTTGACGCCACCCGATTGTTGCTCTGGGGTTTGCTCATTATGTTTATGGTTTGACCTTAGGATTTCAGCTTTGCTGAAATCGATAGGCTCAGGGCAATTTCGCTTTGCGAAATAGTGCTTTAGCACGGTGCTCCTAGCCATGTAGTGAACCCACTTGGCCCCGGCGGGGACAAGTGGGTTCGGGTGGACTTGAACTTGCGGTTATGCCAACGGGTCGAAGGCGGCTTTTGCTTGTGCTTCGCCGATGTTCGGGTTGGTCTCGTTCTTGACAATCTTGATGCCGATGTCAAGTGTTCCCTTGCCGTATGCGTATTCAACTGTCTCGCCTTCAGCGTTGACCCAACCGTATACGACTGGTGATGGGAATGTGCGACCATTCTCGTCAAGTTTCGGACACTTGTTGACTGTGTCGTAAGCGTCGGCAATCTTGATTGACGATGCGAGGACGGTCAACTTTGAACCTTCGTTGATTTTGTGTGCGGCGACTTTTGCGTCGGTCATGTACACCTGCCATTGAATGTTGCGTTGGTTGGCTACGAAGCGTACGAACTTGCCGTTTTTTGCTCCGTCGTCAACTGCTGCGACCGTCAATGTGACTGTCTCTGGGGTGGTGACGGTCGTGGCTGGTGCCTTCGCCGTCTTGGTCTTTGTTGATGTGGTCATGATGACCTTTCTGTCCTGTTGGACTTTGTTTTTGTTTTTTTTTATTTTCTCTCGGTGGGCTTGCGCACCACGCAAGCGTGGGGGCGCAAGACCAACGAGAAATCATTCTGCCGTTAGTCTGCGTTTGATTTCAGGGAAACGGTCATCTGTGTAGTCATCGTCTTGCTCGTAGCAAGGCGTGGCTACATCATCGTCATGGTTTTGACGATGGGCATAATCACGCTCTGAGTCTTGGCGATTTAGCACTTGCTCTGGGTCTGTGTCATCAAATCCATCAATTTCATTTTGAAGTTGTCTTGATACTCCACCATAGAAGCGTCCCGCAGGATGCTTGGATGTGTGTGTTGGCTCAAATTCACTCATACTTACCTTTCGTTGGAGGGTTTCACTTGCTCGCACGGAAACGGGCGAGCAAGTGAAACACATGTTTGTTATCTGATCCCGTCAACAAATTTCCACGGGACATCTGTATCG
>Ga0114971_10000994_pt1 | contig 19392 bp, 16 predicted proteins | sample M_140625_MF_Meta_FD_87320 | JGI IMG/M metagenome (GOLD analysis project Ga0114971, IMG submission 87320) | Freshwater microbial communities from Lake Montjoie, Canada to study carbon cycling - M_140625_MF_MetaG | ecosystem: Environmental > Aquatic > Freshwater > Lake | place: Lake Montjoie...
GGTAATGATTTTATTTACAAATGGTCAAATGGCGACCGAATTTGATGAATGTTTCTGATGCTCAAATGAGTTTGGGGTTCAGTAATCTTGATGCTGCAGTTTGACGAACCGATGTTATGTCTGATGATGAACAATTTAAATACCCCGGATAGCAGTGGAAAGCCTTTGAGCGAAGCGAAAAGCTTGGAACGAATAGCCGGAAATAGGTGCAAAATAGAATGAGAAACACAAAGAGAATGAGAATGAGAATTTCGTCAAAGACATTCGCGAAGCATTCACCGTAGGCATTCGTCTGAAAGACATTCTTCCCCTCTCTTACCTTTTCTAGTGAAGCTATTGTTTACCGCGTCTTTATTTTTGATTAATTAATCCATCAACAGTCATTAACAGAAAATCTAAGGCTTTGTTGTAATCTAACAATTCATAGTCAATGCCCAGCATTCTCAGGTTTCTGTAGTACAATTCGAGGTTTAAGTAATAATTCTTTTCGAGTTGAATTGCTGTTGCCTTTTCACCAAACTTTCGAATGAGGAACCACTTTTCTAAAAGTCTTGCAGACCTGCCGTTTCCGTCTTGAAACGGATGTATTTTAACAAATACTAAGTGAATGTAAGAGCCGAAATAAAGAACTTCTTCCTGGCTCAATTCAGTATTCAAAAGACATTCAATATCTGCAAATAGTCGGTTAAGATCTGCATTTATTTTGCTTGGTTCCGCAGCAACATAGTCAATTCTATCATCGCTATTAATTACAAACATTGGATTCGTTCTTACTAAACCCTGTTGAGAAGAAGGGAGAATGTTTGCACTTAAAATTGAATGAGCCGTTTTTAGATTTTCAAAATTCAGCTCTTTCCCGAATATGTACTCGTAAGCCATAAAAAGGTCATCGGGCTTCTTCGTATAATCTGGTTTGTAACTTACCTCTAGAAATTTATGTTTGAAATAGCTATCGAAATCTATTTCTTCTCCTTCAATTTTAGAAGAATAAACACTCGAAACGGAATTGTAGAATTTAAAATATTCAACAGGCGTTTCTATCTTATCCAACCCTTCAATGATCGCATCCAACTTCACTGAAACAGCTGCTTTGAACTGTTGCAATAAGTTACTGGATAGAATTTGAAGATTCATGGATTCAAAAATGTTACTTCAAAGATACTCTACAATGTTTCTCAAGCGACCTGCCTTCAAAAGATGTTTGTTGCTTGGCAAACAGGCGTGCTGCGTATCGTTTTTCGAATTTACATTCGTGCTTGGGATGCGAAACCTGTGTTATATCAAGTTATTCATCATATTAAGTCGCTCTCAAATGCAATTAAACAATTCTTCTCCTATCTCACTTAGGGTCGAAAGATATTTCGACCCGATTAATCTTCCCTTCTCTTACCTTTCTTAACTTCTCTTACCTATAGTCGAAAAATATTTCGACCCGATTAATCTTCCCTTCTCTTACCTTTTCTTAACCCCTCTTAACATCTCTCTTTTCCCCGGCGGCCCCGCCAATCGCTCAACCACAAACCCCGCTGCTTGAAGATTGCGACGTACTTCGCCTTTCGCGCAGTAGGTGACGAAGATGCCGCCATCATTCAACAAGTCGAAACACTGCTGCATGCGCTCTAGCGTCCACAAGCCAGGCTCAACGCGAGGACCAAAGGCGTCGAAATAAATGATATCGAATTTATCTTGCGATTGAAATTCTTCCAACCCCACTTCCATTCGAATAAATGAAAAATTTTCTTGTAGTGAAATCCATTCGCCAGCATTCGAAACATGAAATTTCATTTCGAATTGATCTGAGCGAATAGCAGATAATTCATTCAAAATTTCCTTCGACAACGGATAAGGTTCAAGGGCGCAGTAGTCGATTTTTTTTGTTGCATGTTGAAGGGTTAAGACGGCTTTCAATCCCGTTCCCAAGCCCACTTCCAAAATGCGAATCACTTCTTTGTCGCACGCCTTCAATCCGTTTTCAATAAAGACGTGCATAGATTCTTGCACCGCGCCGTGAGTGCTGTGATACGTCTCTTCCACTTCCGGAATAAATAACGTGAACGAACCGTCTGCTGTTTTCACTAATTCACGCGTGCGCGATTTGTTCACCGCAGTATTGTTCAAACTATTTTCTTGGTAAACGTCCACGGGATTTTTATCTCTTTACTTTTGATTAACAAATAATTGCTATGGCAAAGAAAACGAAAGCATCACCTACAAAAAAACCGAAGAGCATCTTGAACGCAAAAAGTCACGAGTTCTTAGAAAAATACATTAACAACATTGCGCCTACCGGATTCGAAACGCCTGGACAGCAAATGTGGTTAGATTACATTCGTCCATACATAGACACCCACATCGTAGACACCTACGGAACCGTGGTTGGTGTAATTAATCCAGATGCTCCGTACAAAGTTGTTGTGGAAGCACACGCCGATGAAATTGCGTGGTTCGTGCATTACATTACTCCAGATGGATTTATTTATTTGCGTCGCAACGGCGGAAGCGATCACATGATTGCGCCTTCCATGCGTGTGAATATTCAAACCCCAAAAGGATTGGTGAAAGGCGTATTCGGATGGCCGGCGATTCACGTTCGTCAAGAGAAAGAGGAAACGCCTTCCATGAAAAATATTTTCTTAGACGTGGGCGCTAGAACAAAAGACGAAGTGGAAGCCATGGGCATTCACGTGGGATGTGTAGCCACCTTCGAAGACGAGTTCATGGTGTTGAACGATCGCTACTACTTAGGTCGCGCGCTAGACAACCGCATAGGAGGATTCATGATTGCCGAAGTAGCGCGTATGTTGAAAGAGAACAAAGTTAAACTTCCATTCGGAGTATACTTCACGAACTCCGTTCAAGAAGAAATTGGTTTGCGCGGCGCCGAAATGATTGCGCATCGTATTAACCCCGATGTTGCGATTGTAACAGACGTTTGTCACGACACGCAAACTCCCATGATGAGCAAGATCATGAGTGGAGATATTTCATGCGGAAAAGGACCTGTATTGAGCTACGGCCCTGCTGTACAGAACAACTTATTGAAGCACATTATTACAGCTGCTGAAAAGAACAAAATCGATATTCAACGTGCCGCTGTTTACAGAGCAACAGGAACTGACACTGACGCTTTCGCTTACAGCAATGCAGGCGTTGCGAGTGCGCTTATTTCACTCCCATTGCGTTACATGCATACAACGGTTGAAATGGTTGCTAAAGAAGACGTTGAAGCGGTCATTCATTTGATCTACCATTCGTTGAAAACGATTAAGAACAATCAAGATTGGAGATACATTAAGTAATTTCATTTTGGTGGAAATAAAAAAGAGGAACCGATGGTTCCTCTTTTTGTTTGTCTGTGAAATAAGACTATGCAGTTTTGGCTGCAAGGGCTGCTTTCACTTTGCCTTCGATTTCCGCCATTAATTCTGGATTGTCGTCTAACAATTGTTTCACCGCATCGCGTCCTTGTCCCAATTTGGTTTCACCGTAAGAGAACCAAGAACCCGCTTTTTTCACAATGTTCATATCAACACCCATGTCAATTAATTCGCCAACACGGCTAATTCCTTGACCGTAGATAATGTCGAATTCTGCAGTTCTGAATGGAGGCGCAACTTTGTTTTTTACCACCTTCACTTTCGTGTGATTTCCGATTACATTCTCTCCGTCTTTCAACTGAGTAGAGCGACGAATATCTAGACGAATAGAAGCGTAAAACTTCAAAGCGTTACCACCTGTTGTAGTTTCAGGGTTACCGAACATTACACCAATCTTTTCACGCAATTGGTTAATGAATATGCAGCAACATCCTGTCTTGCTAATTGTACCTGTAAGCTTACGCAATGCCTTCGACATTAAACGTGCTTGCACACCTACGTTTGCATCGCCCATTTCTCCTTCAATCTCTGAACGTGGGGTTAATGCAGCTACAGAGTCAATGACAATTAAGTCTATGGCGCCGGAACGAATGAGGTTATCAGCAATCTCTAAACCTTGCTCACCGTTGTCGGGTTGAGAGATTAAAAGATTCTGGGTATCCACACCCAAAGCTTCAGCATAGAATTTATCGAACGCGTGTTCCGCATCAATGATGGCTGCGATACCGCCCAACTTTTGACATTCAGCAATCGCGTGAATGGCTAAGGTTGTCTTACCCGAAGATTCCGGACCGTAGATCTCTACGATTCTTCCTTTCGGAAATCCGCCTATTCCTAATGCAAGGTCAAGACCCAATGATCCGCTTGGAATCACTTCCATTGCCTCCACAGCGCTATCGCCTAATTTCATTACAGCGCCCTTTCCGTAAGTCTTTTCTAACTTATCCATGGTTAATTGAAGGGCCTTCAATTTTTCTTTGTTTATCTCAGTCATGATGTTTATTTAATTTTTAATTGTTTGACAAATTTGTTGTGTGATCTTGTAATGTATTTACGACTTGTTATTTTTTTTTTGGATAGAGGTCACGAATGATAAAAAACACCAAAAGGTACAAGAAAGAAAATCCACATGCGAAGACAAATGAATTGTCCTTTGCTGGGTTCTCAATAGTTCCTTTGTTCTTCATGAAATGGTTGAACAGTTCACGAGAAATAAACCAACTTAATCCAAATAATACTGGAGCTAAACTGAGATAAATGATGTTAAACTTTTTTGTCATAGTTTTTTTCGTTTCGACTTAGCGAAATTGCATTAAATTTATTCATACAAAAAGAAAAATATATGCAGTTTATAAGCAAGTTATTCGTAATCGCGCTCATTTTGACCTCAAGTGTGGTTTCAGCGCAAAAAAAGAACATCCTAAAGTTGGATATTTCTTCACCCATTATGCGCACCGCTAATGTGTCTTTCGAGCGTATTTTGCAAGGTAGAACTAGCTTTGTATTTGGAGCATTATACACAGACCAAAGCGACGCTATTACCAATAGCGCTTCATTAAGCAGACTTGCTATTACACCAGAGTATCGCTATTACATGGGTAGAAACAATGCCCCTGACGGAATTTACATTTCTGTTTTTGCTCGCTACCAAAATTTAAAAGTTAATGAACTAACTTATTTGGGTTTCGATACCCTATCATATTTCTCTTACTACAGCAGTAACAAGCGATCATTAAACACGGGAGGACTTGGAATTTCATTGGGATACCAGCACATCTTCCAAGACAAAATCAGCATCGATCTTAATTTCGGAACGGTATGGAATAGCGGAGACAAACGTATTTCAACAAATGACCCTTATGCCTCAGCACCTAACGACGCATTCCTTCCATACGTTGGATACTTCGTCCGCACAGGAATTGCTGTTGGATTCTTGTTCTAAGAAAATTTAGAAAAATCAATTTTATCGAAGTCGGCTTGCCAATGCAATGCCGACTTTGCTTTTTTAGTGGCAGCTCTATAGCCCTCGTATGATGCGGAGTTCAGCACTTTCTGAATTCCTTCGGCTATGGCATTCGGAGTTACTTCTTTAATTACTTCTCCAACTTGGTATTCGTTCACAATGCGCGCGGGTTCAATCAAATTGCTCACAAGCACAGGCACTCCGGCATGAATGTAATCGAATAATTTATTTGGAAGTGAAAGCGTGTAGTTCAAGTGCAACGGCTTGTCTAGAGACACACCTAAGTGAACGCGTTGCGTTAACTTCTTCAATTCGAAATAAGACATACGTGGAAGAACTTTCACTTTTTCTTCCAATTGCAATTCAACAATTCGTCTTTTGATATTTTCTAAATCTCTTCCAGCACCAACAATGAGCAATTGAATTCCGTCTAAAAACTGAAAGGCTTCCACCAATTCCATTCCACCTCGATCGGGATCTATGTATGCCCCTTGAAGCACAACAGTCTTCACTTCAAACAACTCTTCCCGTTCACTTTCATCTTCCACCAAAACGGGCATGTTGCGTTGTACTAAAACTTCGCGATTGTATTTCTTTCGATAGATGGAAGCAATGCTTTCATTCACCGTAATAAAAAGATCTACATGCGGAATGCAGCGTTCTTCAATGCGCGTCCAAATAGCTTTAATTCGCTCTCTTCCAGTTAATCCTTCCGCCTCTGTAAAATATTCGTGAGAATCGTAAATGACTTTTGTGCCGCGAAGCTTCTTCATCAAAATCGCTGGCCACAATACATCTAAATCATTCGCCCAAATAATTTCAGTTTTGTGAAAAAGCAAATAGAAAAACATGCGGACACTCAACATGAAATAAAACAAAGGTCCTTTGCTAAAAAAGACATTCAGTCTTTGTGTTGAATAATTGCGTTGAAGCGATGTGCTTCCAGATTTAAGAACGCCAACCAGACGTACTTCCCAATTTTTATGTTGAAGGGAATCGCAAATCTTGCTTACTCGCTGATCGTATGTCAGATCATTCGAGACGAGGACTGCAACTCGCATAGCTTTATACCATCATGTTGTTTCGGAACTTACGAAGGACTTCCTTTGTGTAAAGCGGGAAGTCGGCATTCATCATCCAACCGAAATAACCCGGCTCGCGCGTTAGAACGTCTGCTACCTTCACTCCCTTGTGCTTTCCGAATCCGAATACCATATCTCCTTCTTCGTTGTATTGAAGGTTACCAATAAGGTCAGCACGTTTTCCGTAACTGCTCAATGCTTCAATCTCTTCAATGGTAGTTGGAAGAGCTCGATCATCGTCCTTGTACTTTTCATACATACCTTTGAACACTTCGTAAGTAGCCTGAGTGTCAATAAGAGCAGCGTGAGCGTTTTCTAATGTTCCTCCAGTATAATACTTAAAAGCGGCCGATAAATTCCTTGGCTCAAGTTTATGAAAAAGAATCTGCACATCTACTGTATTTCTTCCATCCAGTGTAAACGGAATACCTACACGCAAGAACTCTTCTGCAAGAAGAGGAATATCGAATTTGTTGCTGTTGTAACCAGCCAAATCGCATCCTTCGATGAAGTCGTTCAGCATTGGTGCGCAATCTGAAAACAACGGAGCGCCCTTCACGTCTGCATCGTAAATTCCGTGAACCAAAGAAGATTCAATGGGAATAGGCATTCCAGGATTGATTAAAAATCGAGTGTTTTGAAATTCCGGAAGGGTTTCTGATGCTCCATCTGGCATAACTTTTACAAAAGCTATTTCTACGATGCGATCTTTCGCAACGTCGGTCCCAGTGGTTTCCAGGTCAAGAAAAACCAACGGTCTCTTTAAGTGAAGCATGTAATAATTTATTGAACCTTAACTTTAATGTATTGGTACTTTTCATACTCCGCACGATTCTCAACGGCATCGTTTTCAAACTTTTTACCTTGAACAACATTTACAGGTGCAGCGAATTTGAAGTCAACATTTTCAAGGTACCCATTCTTAAAAAGAGCCTTTGTCAATGCCGCCTGAGCATTAACCGAACGCTCGTTTGAAAGGATTTCGTTTGTCTTGCTGCTCACCGTAGGAACATAAGAGGCACTACCTTCAATTGTGATTGTAACAAATGCTTTTTGATCAATCACCTTCTGACAATTACCTATGAATTCTACAAACTCTTTTTCTTCGATTGAAAAATCACTTTTACCATAAAGGAAATAATGCGAGTATTCGGCATAGGTCTTATCCGCATCAATTTTTGTTTGAATCGGCTTTTCCGGATTGAATACAATCTCTTCCTTTTTAATTAACTGAATTTCTCGTGTGTAGTCATGCTTTTCTCCATCACAAGGCACCGATAATGATTCGCTCTTCAGCTTCTCTGTTCCATTCAAATAATCAATCGAATAAGTAGAACAAGGTTGAAGAACAGCTAAAAATTCACCGTTGTCATTCTTAGCTAAAGATTCTTGCGTTTCGTTACTCTTGGTATTTAATATAACCACTTTCAAACCTTCCTTCGGCAAATCCGTTCCCTTCGCTGGTTTGAAAACGCCTTTCAAGCTTGCCAATTGGTCTCCCTTTTTAACGGGCATCACGACTTCATAAATATCTAAATCACCCAATCCACCGTCTCTTCTTGAGCTGTAAAAAGCACGCTTACCGTCTGCCATTGGCTGAAAGAATATATCGTCATCAACAGTATTCAGGGGATAGCCCATGTTCTCCGGCGCTCCCCAATTTCCGTCCTTGTCCTTTTTACTGACGAACAAATCGAAACCTCCCATTGTTGCGTGCCCTTTCGAAGCGAAGTATAAATATGCTCCATCTGGACTTAAGAATGGTGCATCTTCGTCATATGTTGTATTTATGATTGCTCCCAGATTTTGAGAAATCCCCCATGACCCATTCGCATTTCTGTCGCAACGATATATATCTCTCTTACCCTGTCCATTTGGACGATCAGAAACAAAATACAATTCATTACCATTCGCAGAAATAGTACAGTGTGTTTCCCAATATTTCGAATTAATGTTAGAACCGAACTTTACTGGTGCGTTCCAAGTTTCTCCTAAGATTGTGGAGTACTTAACTTGACCATCTCCAAGACTATCTTGATAGATAAACAATGTGTTTCCATCGGGAGAAACAGAGATTGTTGCATCGTGGTCATCTGAATTCAAATTCAATAATTCGGGCTGAACCCAATTTCCGTCTCTTCCTTTGAAAGAAACGTAAATATCATCGCGGAACTTATCTGTTTCAAAATCGCGAATGTTCGCATTGGTCGAATCCGGACGAAGACGACGGCTCGTGTAAAAAATACTGGTTTCGTCAAAAGTTAAAACAGGGCCAAAATCAGCATAAGAACTATTCAAGATTGCTCCTGCATTTGTGATTTTATAATTCTTTGGACTAGCTACTTGTTTTTTAGCTTCATTGTTCGTTTCAATGGCCCGATTTATCTGGTTAGACAAACGGTGGTTCTTACTCACCAGACCCTTCATTGCCTCTAAACTTTCGGTCGATCGATCGAAGCGCTTGTTCAAATGTTGGGCAATGGCGAGGTAGTATAATGCTTCTACAGGCGCGCCTTTCTCTTTTGGATCATAGGGATCGTAACTCGCATCAAGCTTTTTTGAAGTCGCTTTTTCCAAATAAATTAAAGCCTCGACTTTATTGGTTTCTGTTTGAAGCAAGCAGTAACCCAACTTGAAGTTTACATTAACGTTTTCGGGGTCCATGACCAACACGTTTCTCCATTCTTTAGCTGCTTGGTCCCAAAATTTTTCTTCCATTAATTTATTGGCCTCCGAAAAGGCTGCAACAAATTCAGGGTTACCCAAATTCGAAGCCGCAAACGAATTGCTAATAGCAACAACTGCGACAATCAAAAGTGAAAAGAAACGAGTTTTCATAGGTGTTTTATTTTCAAAAATTATATTTCATGATTTACATCCCACTCTTCCAAATAGTCAGCAACGCGACGCACAAAGCGCCCGCCTAATGCACCATCAACTATTCGGTGATCGTAAGAATGAGATAAGAACATCATATGTCTAATAGCAATGGCATCGCCCTGCGGTGTTTCTATAACAGCAGGCTTTTTGCGAATTGCGCCTACGGCTAATATAGCAACTTGTGGCTGATTAATAATAGGCGTACCCATTACATTTCCAAATGAACCAACGTTGGTCAAGGTATATGTTCCACCTTGAATTTCATCTGGAGTTAATTTATTTGCGCGAGCACGCTCTGCCAAGTCATTTACTTTTTTCGCGATACCCACTAAATTCAACTGGTCTGCATTCTTAATTACAGGAACAATTAAATTTCCTGATGGCAATGCTGCCGCCATTCCAATGTTAATGTCTCCGCGCATGATAATGTTATTTCCGTCTACACTAGCATTCACACCCGGGAAATCACGAATAGCTTTCGCAACAGCTTCAATAAATATCGGAGTAAATGTCAACTTCGTTTTTGAGTTAGCTTCGAATTGCTTCTTAACTTTTTCTCTCCACAGTACAACATTCGTCAAATCTGCTTCAACATAAGAAGTAACGTGCGGAGAAACCTGCGTGCTCATGATCATGTGATCGGCAATGATTCTGCGCATGCGGTCCATTTCAATAATTTCGTCGTTTGGACCAACGGTAATGTTAGGACCTTTAACACGAGGGGCTTCAAATGAATTCGCAATTGGTGCAGAAGTCGATGAACCTGTTTGTACTGAAAGAACTTTATTCCCTCTGCTGGAAATATATCCCATTAAATTTTCTTTGGTTACACGACCGTTTTGGCCTGAACCTGAAATGCTATCCAACTCCGCTTGGGAAACGTTTTCTTGCTTCGCAATGTTCTTGACCAACGGACTGTAAAATCTAACTGATGAAGAAACTACCGCAGTTCCAGAAGCCACAGCCACAGGGGCTGAAGGTACGGAAACTGTTTCTGAAGCGGCTGGGGCAGCAGGAGCAACTGGTGCTGGGGCACTTGCCCCTTCCACCGTCTCAATAACGGCAATTACATGTCCAACCTGAACAGTATCGCCCACATTCACACGACAAGAAACCAAGATACCGTCTTCTGGAGATGGCACTTCACTATTCACTTTATCTGTTGCAATTTCAACCAAAGGCTCGTCCGCGGTAACACGGTCGCCTTCCTTCTTTAACCAACTTAAAATAGACGCCTCTGCGACACTCTCACCCATTTTGGGTAACCTCAATTCTATTGTTGCCATTCTAATAAATTTCGCAACGAATTTAAGAAAAATAAAGGACTTGTCCTAATAGTCATTTTTTAGGTCTCCAAGACCTCAGACTTCCGTCTTCGATGGATCAAGAGAAACATCCAAAACCCAATAAAAACGATACCTTGCTGAAGTTCTAACATGCTTTCAAAAATGAAATGGAACGACACCCCAAGAACGAACATTAAAAAAAATAAGTCGTTTAACTCCAAGGACCGCTTAAATCCAGCAACAAGCAGGACCAATAGGGTAAACAATCCAATCCAACCCCATTCCACTAAAATCTGCAAATACGCATTGTGCGCAGGATGAGAATGCTCTGCTGAAAAGTTCGCTCCTTTCAAAGTGTAACGTTCATTGAAATGCGATTTCCAATTTCCTGTTCCAACACCCAACGGATAGTCTTGTGCTATTTCCCAAGCCGTTTGCCAACTCACTATGCGTTCGCTCGTGCTTGCCACTTTCTCTTCCTTCTTCACCTCTGTTATTCCCTTCGAATTCTCCATAGCTTCCTTGGCCCTTGCTGTTATTGGCGAAAAGCCAAAAAACAATAGCAGGAATGATATCATTGAAGAAGAAATAACAAGTACAGCCCTCCTCCTATTTTTTCCATTTCGAATCACATAAAAAACAAAAACAGCATAGAACAAAAACAACGCAAGAAATCCCGCGCGAGAAGCCATGAATGCCGTTTCTAAAGAAAAGAAAACAATTCCTACCCATAAGAATTTCGAATAACGCTTGCTTTTGGAATTAAGAAATTCCGACGCTAAAAAAACCATTGAAAGCAAATAGAAAAACCCCAAGTATGTCGGATGAAACGTCCACGAGAGCCTGCCATAAACAAACTCTTGCCAAAGTCCCGTCTCGAAAAATCTAAAAACCGCATGCCCGTGACAAACCAATGCGAAGAAAACACATCCACTCACCAATGCCCACTGAAATTTCTTTAAGGAATTCAAAATGGAGGCTGACGTACATAAAAAAAACAGCGGAAACGCGATGAACGAAATCTTCGTTTCAATCTCGGCTAACGCTGTTTTGTGATTCCATTCATTCCAAAATCCCGAAAGTAAAAAAACTGACAAAATACCGAATAGCAAAAAGGCCCAACCGTTAAAAGTTCGCCACTCTATTTTCCTTCCACCAAAAACTATTTGAACAACCATGGCTAAAAACGCAAGTGCTAAAAACACCGTTACGCCTTTCGAATAAACACTCATACAAAACACTCCAGCGGCCATGAACCACTCGTGAATGTTGTATTTCGTGATTGAAATACTCATGCTTTGCGTTTCATTTTCAAATGCGGAATATCGTCTTCCAAATACATCTCGCCTTCTTCCACAAATCCCAATTCATTGTAAAACTTCAACAGATATTGTTGTGCTGAAATGGTGATGGTTTCCTTTCCCCAGATCCGTTCACATTGCTCCAAACACTCGTTCATAAGCGCTTTACCTAGACCCGTTCCTCGTGAAGACATAGAAGAACAAACACGACCAATACTGATTTCTTTGTATGAAATCCCTGCAGGAAGTAAGCGCGCTGTAGCATGCACATTACCGCTTTCATCTTCAGCCCAAACCCATATGGATTGCTCGTCTTTTCCATCTAAATCTTGATAAGCACAGTTCTGTTCAACAACAAAAACATCTGATCGCAATGCAAGAATGCGATACAACTTTCCAGCAGGAATGTCAGAAAATGGAGCGGTGTAAAATTTCACTCTTCGAAAATAACACAATTGCAGGAGAATGTGTTGTGGTATAATTGAACAAATTCAACGAACTTCGCGCCATGAATGTATTATCAGTTGAAAATGTGTCGAAGGCCTTCGGTATTCGTGAATTGTTTACAGACCTTTCTTTCGGTATTGAAGAGGGACAAAAAGTTGCTTTAGTTGCCAAGAACGGAACAGGAAAATCTACGCTACTGCACATGTTGGCCGGAAAAGATTATCCAGATGCCGGTAGAATTACATTCAACAAAGAAATCAAATGGGCCATTCTGCTTCAAGACGAAGCATTCGATGCGAACGGCACTGCCATTGACTTTCTCTTCGCGGCAGACAACATCATGACCAAAGCCATTCGCGCGTACGATCTTGCGATTGCAACCGGAGACGGATTGCAGGAGGCGCACGATATGATGGAGCATTCAGATGCGTGGGACTACGACGCGAAAGCCAAACAAATTCTAGGCGCATTGAATATCATTGACCTGAATCAACTCATGGGAAACATGAGCGGTGGTCAACGCAGACGTATTGCCCTAGCAAGAGTTTTGTTGGAAGAGGCAGACTTTTTAATTCTCGATGAGCCTACGAATCACTTGGATCTAGATATGATTGAGTGGTTGGAAGAATATTTAACGAAAGCGCGCATGACCTTATTCATGGTAACGCACGACCGTTATTTCTTGGAAAATATTACGAATGAAATTCTCGAGTTGGAAAACGGCGAGCTATACAAATACAAAGGAAACTTCTCTTATTATCTTGAAAAGAAAGCAGAACGCGAGCAACTCGAATCTGCTTCACGTGATAAAAATTTAAACATCTTTCGTCGCGAAGCCGAATGGGCTTCTCGCATGCCACGTGCCCGCGGAACGAAAAGCAAAAGTCGCATGGACTCTTTCGAAGAGTTGAAAGACAAATTGAAACGCAAGCCAGAAGATGGTGAGCTCGATCTTGAAATTAATATTACCCGAATGGGTTCTAAGGTGGTTGAGTTCATTAAGGCAACGAAGTCTATGGGCGATTCAACGGTGATGGACGGATTCGATTATGTTTTCAAATCGAATGAACGTATCGGTATCATTGGAAGAAACGGTTGTGGGAAATCAACATTCCTTAACCTCATGACCAAACGCATGGAACCCGATGGCGGAAAGATTGTGAATGGAGAAACGGTGGTGTTCGGATTTTACGAGCAATCGGCTTCGAACTTAATTCCAGAACAACGACTTATCGAATGTATTCGCGATGTTGCAGATTACATTCCACTTGCAAAAGGCAAAACCATTAGCGCATCGCAGATGCTCGAGAAATTCTTGTTTCCGAAGCACATGCACTTCAATCGCATTGATCAACTGAGCGGTGGCGAACGCAAACGTCTGCAGTTACTTCTTGTGTTAATGAAGAATCCGAATTTCTTGATTCTCGATGAGCCGACGAACGACTTAGATGTGTTCACACTTTCAGCGTTGGAAGATTATTTGTTGAATTTCCCAGGCTGCTTGGTTATTGTAAGTCACGATAGATATTTCTTAGACAAATTGGTCGATCATTTATTTCTTTTAGATGGAAAAGGAAACGTACATGATTTGTTAGGAAGCACACTCGATTTCCGCGCGGTATTGAGCGAAGCTTCTGCGAAGCAAGAAAGAATTGCCGAATCAAAGAAGCAAGAAGAACCAGCCCCTTCCGTTAAAGAAGAAAAGAAAAAAACACCTGGTAAAATTTCCTTCAAAGAGAAACACGAATTCGAAACACTCGAAAAGAATTTGCCATTGTGGGAAGAGAAAAAAGCTCAGCTTGAAGCCGAGCTTTTAAAAGCCACTGATCACATTCAGATGGAAAAAACAGCTTTGGAATTGGGTGCGTTATCTGATCAAATAGACAACGGAACCATGCGCTGGTTAGAGCTTTCCGATATGATGTAAATCCTAAAATTATTACTTGTGCCCGCGCATGTTTAAGTGACAGCGCTCGCCCGATTTCACAACCATAGAAACTTTTTCAATTGAGGTTCTGTTTTCTTCAAGACCCCAAGCATCGATATCCGTAAGAGAAATACTCTTTAAGAATTGATGCGCTTCGAAAATAAAGTTTTCGTTCACACCTAATTCATTTTCTACACTTAAATATTTCTGTAGCACCACGAAACGCACATCAATGCTGTTGTTGTAAGTGCTATACGGTTCTGGTTTTTGAATGCGATTGAAATGATTCTTCGTCGCCAAATCTTGCAGAATAAAGCAGAAGTAATTGTGCACACGCGCTTGAACGCGGAAGCCTAATTTAATGTTAACTTTAATGATTAAGTCATCTACCAATTCTTGCGCCTCGTATTCCATGGTATAAGGCTCGTTCGTTCGGTCTATGTGAAGAAACCAATAAACATCTGCTCGCTTCGGTGTTCCTTCCAAAATAGAATCGATCACTAATTTTTCTACTTGATCCGTAAAACTTGCTTTCGTCATGTACACCAAGTGCGTCGAATATTTGGGAACTGACGTATCCTCTGAGAGTTTTCTTAACGTGTCAATATATGGATCTAAAGAAATGAAACCAATTCGCTCATTACTGAATTTACGATAGCGGATAGTTACATACATAACCATTAATATCCCGGCGTAAACAATGAGCATCATCCAAGCTTCCTTCAACTTAACTGAATTGGCAATGAAGAATGAAAGTTCAACCGCGAAAAATAGCGATGCAATCCCCGCAACAAGAATGAACGGCCAATGGCGATGATAAATCAAATAGTAAGACAACAACAACGTTGTCATAAGCATAGCCACAGTAATGAATAAACCGTAGGCCGCTTCCATGTGAGCAGACTCTTTAAAGTAAAGCATAACACCTATACATCCGGCCCACAACAACCAATTCACGCTAGGAATGTACAATTGACCTTTTGTTTCGGTTGGAAATTTTATCGCCACACGTGGCCAGAAGTTTAAGTTGATTGCCTCACCAATAAGTGTGAACGATCCTGAGATTAAAGCCTGACTCGCAATAACTGCTGCAACCGTTGCGACAATAACGCCTGGTAACAAGAACCACTCAGGCATGATTTCAAAAAACGGATTTCTTCCTGATAGTTCAGATTGTTGCATTAACCAAGCGCCTTGACCCATGTAGTTCAACACCAATGCTGTCTTCACAAAAATCCATGTAACTCGAATGTTTTCTCGACCGCAATGCCCGAGATCACTATACAACGCTTCAGCCCCCGTAGTGCAAAGGAATACGGCACCTAACAACCAAAATCCTTTTGGGTAATTCGCCAACAAATCGTAAGCGTATTTCGGATTTAACGCATTGAAAATTTCAGGATGAAGCATGGCGTTGTATGTTCCTAAAACCGCCAACATCGAGAACCAAATAAGCATAATAGGCCCGAAAGCAACACCCACCAGTTTCGTTCCGTAACGCTGAATCATGAAGAGACCGGTAAGAATAACTAACACGATGGGCAACACCGGAATTCCTTCATCAAAAACTTTTAATCCTTCTACGGCCGATGCAACAGAAATTGGCGGAGTAATAATTCCGTCGCACAACAACGTTGCTGCGCCAATCATTGCAGGCCAGAACAACCACTTTCCTCTTCTTTTCACCAAACTAAACAAAGAGAATATTCCACCTTCACCTTTGTTATCGGCGCGAAGTGTCATCCAGATATACTTAATCGTCGTTTGAATGGTCAACGTCCAAAACACACAGGAAATACCACCGTAAATAAGCATTTCGCTAATTGGCTTGTCGCCAACAATCGACTTCATTACATAAAGCGGAGAGGTTCCAATATCACCGTAGATGATACCTAGTGTAACAAGTAATCCTGCGGTTGAAAGTTTGTGTTGCGTAGACATAAAAATTTTATTCTTGGCGAATGTATAAGAAAATGAGTGTTAGGTGATTCACCACCTCAAAATAATTTTTCCTGAGCTCTTTCGGCTCTCTAAATATTGATGTGCTTTGGCTATTTCAGCGAACGAATATTCTCCGCCGATAATGGGTTTAATTTTCCCTGAAATGTGCATCTGAACCAACTGATTCAAGAGCGTTCCAATAATTTCCGGATGCTCGTCGGCTACCCTTAACATATTTACTCCCAAGACAGATTGACTCTTTCCCAATAGCAGCAAGGGAATGAGTCTTCCCATGTCGAACACCAACTTCAACGTAGCCAGCTTCCCGCCCCACTTGCTTGTTCGGTCTGAAAATCCAAACAACATGAGTCTTCCTCCTGCTCCCAACAAGCGCATGTCTTGCTTGAATGTCTTTCCTCCAATGCTATTGAACGTCACGTCTAGTTTGGCATTTCCCAAGTGCTTTCGAATTTCAATTTCGTAATCGTGGGTATTGTAATTAATGGCAGTAATACCTTGTTTCGCTAATGCGTTCAACTTTTCATCGCTTCCCACAGTTGCAAAAATCTCACAGCCCTTTTCCTTCAACAACTGAATCAACGCTGTACCTACTCCACCCGCTGCCGCATGAATAAGCACTCGCTCTCCTTTTTTTGTTTGTTGAAGGAAATCGCACATGTATAGCGCAGTCACGTATTGCGTCGCCAAGGCGCATGCCTCGTTGGAAGAAATTGAATCTGGAAGTTCTGCAATACCTGTAACAGCTGTGCAAACCTTTTCCGCATAACCACCGAAACGCGTTAAACACGCCACGCGTTTTCCAATCCAATTGGAAGAAACTCCTTCCCCAACGGCTTCCACCATTCCAACCACATCGTATCCCATAACCACGGGAGGCGCAGGAAGCGCAGGATACAGGCCCTTCCTTCCCAACACATCTGCGAAATTCAAACCGGAAACTTCCACTTTCACACACACTTCTCCTTCACCCAAAACCGGATCAGCAACTTCTCTAATTTCAAAAGCCTCGTGCGCTTTTCCGAATTTCGTTAAATAAATTGCCTTCATTATTTCGTTGCGCCGTTACGTTTCAAGATTGTTGTTTTTCCGCTTGCTCGCTTAACTTGAATTTCATCTTGTCCGTTTACTTTTTTATACTGAATGGAAGAAGGCAAATCGCTCTTCATACTCGCCACATTCCAACCAGCCGTAGGTTTTCCGTTCGAAGTGTAATTGTAAACGGTTCCATTGGAACAACCGAAGAAAATTCGATAATCTTTTGCGTTAGAATAATCGGCCACGCACAAATTCGTGCAGGGATTGGAAGAAAGAACAACAGGATAACCAACGACATTCTTTCCATTTATATCTAGCATTTCCAATCGACTGTTCGTTAAAATCAGGAGCTGCTTCTTTCCATTCTTAAACGCGTCTATCTGTTCCACTTCAAGAATTTCAGCCGACAGCGTTACAGACCAAGTCGTTTTTCCATTTGCAACCCATTCGATCTTTGCACCGGAATATTTTACTTGATCGGTTTTACCCGTTAGGTGATTCGTCACTGATTTCGTTTTCCCTGTTTCTACAACAGGTGCTGGAGCTGGCGCAACTGCCGGAGTGACAGCTGTTGTATCTGGAAGAACAACTTCAGCAACATTTTTTTGAACATTTCCCTTTCCAACCAAAGTCACTTGCGTTCGGTCTCCGACTGGCGAATAATGCCACACGCGCCATCCGTTGCCCAGCTTGGGAGAGAGCGTGCTTGCGTATTTCAAATCACTTCCTGTTATAACTCCTCCAGTTGGCAAAGCAGGGAAATTCTTTGTCGAAATGGATCCTGCCAATGCAAGGAATTGCTGATGCGCTAAAAGCAATTCTTTCGACTCGCAGAAGAGAAAAAAGTTCTTGAATTTCACCCCAAAGTATTTCCCTTCCGTTGGGAATATTTTATCCATTGCAAATAACTCCGCTGCGTTCGCTTCTCGAATAGGATCCAACGCGATTGAATCCGAGAATAATATTCCCACATTCACACTGTCCGATTTCAAAGCCAAAGCGTAAATCATTCCACTGGCATCCGGAACGTCTGCCCCGAAATTCGCCATAGCCAATTCGCCGGTGGCGTTGTTGTTCAACCAATCCAACAAAGAAGCATTCTTCTTTTCCTCTTGCTCCATGCGAACACCTAAGAATGCGTTACGGGCATCTTGCGGACGAAGAGAATCGAGATAAGTCAGCAGTGCCATTGGGCTTCCTGCATGAACCGCCTTGAACCAATAGTTCGTATTGGTTCTTCCATTCGTTAAAACATTTTGAAAATAGAATTTCGAGGCGTTGGCTGGAAGGTATACGGGCGAGCACTGAAACCCCGCGATCATCGAAGACTCGCTTCCATGAATATCGTCCAAGGCTGTCCATATCTGATCTACCCGAAAATAATAATGACAATTTGAATCAAAAGAAGTGGTACTATTCACGCAAGAAAAAGAGGGCACATCACTCAGTCGATTTCCCTCTTCCAAAGGAGCAATATTTCCACTTCCATATATTGCATAGGGTTCTTGAAAAAGAAATTTCAAATCAGGAAATTTCGCCTTCCATTTCGAAGCAAGAGCTTCAGCTTCCTCGCCATATCCAACGGGAAGAATGACCAAATCATCTGACCCATTGTCTATGACCCAAACCGACTGATTTTCGAATTGAAGTCCTTGAACATCGTCGGCAAGTTCATTTGCTAGACGTGCAATTCCTTCAGATAAATTAAGCTCTGTTGACCATTGCAACGCCTCGTTAAAAGCATTGCCGTTCTTCACTTCAATAATTCCGGTTGAGCTGGATGAAATAAATACCAAAGGGCTTGACCATTCGGCATGACTTCGATTCAAAAAATAATAGACTCCACCAATTCCCGCAGCGAGAATAAGGATGGCAAGCGCAAAGCGAATGGTGTGTTTGAATGGGTTCATGCTTCCTTACGAAAATAGAATTCGAATGGAAGTGATCTCCAACAAAAAGGGCTGTCTTACAACAGCCCTGTGTTAATGAAATTCAGATGCAATTATTTCGAAAGTGCAATTCTTGAAATGACAATTTTCTGCACTTCACTTGTTCCTTCGTAGATCTGTGTAATCTTCGCATCGCGCATCATACGCTCAACGTGATACTCTTTCACGAATCCGTAACCACCA
>Ga0114971_10000999_pt1 | contig 19345 bp, 25 predicted proteins | sample M_140625_MF_Meta_FD_87320 | JGI IMG/M metagenome (GOLD analysis project Ga0114971, IMG submission 87320) | Freshwater microbial communities from Lake Montjoie, Canada to study carbon cycling - M_140625_MF_MetaG | ecosystem: Environmental > Aquatic > Freshwater > Lake | place: Lake Montjoie...
ACTGGTGTTGGTTCTGGACAATTTACTGCATTAATGCAATGTAGAGAAATAGCTAGAAAATATAATGTGGGTATGATATCAGATGGTGGTCATTTAGGTAAGGATGGAAATATTGCAAAAGCATTTGTTGTTGGAGCAAATGCAATGATATTAGGAAAAACACTTGCTGCAACAGATGAAACACCTGGACGAATCATTAATCGTAATAATAGAAGAGTAAAATATTATCGTGGTATGGCATCTGCAATGGCGATGGCATCTAAAGCAGAATTATCTAATCAAGAATATAATGATAATCAAAATCCAGAAGGTGTTGATATGGAAATTGAAATAAAGGGACCAGTAAAAAATATAATAAAAAGAATTGAATCAAGTATGAAATCTACGATGAGTTATATTGGATGTATAAATACAGATGCATTAAGAAACATTGAAAATGAAATAATATATTATAAACAATCATCTGGAGTAATGTCTGAAACATCAATTAGAGGCAAAACTCTATAAAATTGAAAATATTATAATATATCTAATATATTATAATACTTAAAATGGATCCTGATCTTGTGACCCAACTGGCTAATTCTGTATTAGATGATTTTAATTTGTTTAATCCACCTGGATTAACTCCAATGGTACAAGTTATTCATTCATATAAACCATATGAACCTGTATATAAAACAGAATCTAAATTAACAAAATTAATTAATATGAAAACAGAATTAGATAAATTGTTAATTAGTACTCAAGAAAAAATAATTAATATTCAAAAACTTATTGAGGAAGAAAGTAAAAAAGAAAATATATTTAAAAATCCAACATCTGAATTTATAACTGCAGTTTATGAATTATTATCAAGAGAATCACCTATTAGATCATCTAGTATTCCGCATAAATTACCTAAAAATGTATTACCTCCAATTGGTTACAAAGGATTATTTACATCTTGGATGAATCAATTGATAAATATTAAGAAACAACACGTTAATGATGGATATCAAGAATATGATAATTATAGTCTAATTTATCCTGTACTTGAATATCAAAATTTACCTCAAATAAATAATTTACCTGTTATAATACATCAAAAATCTAAAAAATATAAAGTATGCTGGCAAAAAAAACGTGGAAAACCATGTAATAACTTATATGAACATAATATTTGTAAATTTTGTTCTAGGTAATTTTTATAAAAAATTTTATTTTATAATATTAAAAATGGAAAAAATTTTACAGTTTTTTAATCTTGAAAAATCTTTTACTAAAAATAATTTAGATAATGCATATAATAAAAAAATAAAAGAATTAGATCAATTACAAATATCAGTAATTGATAAAGAATATTATAAAGAAACTATAAAAAATTTATATTATAAAGCACAACATTATATTAATATATTTGATGGTTCATATAAAAATATGTTTAATATATCAAATAATAATTTTAATACATATTCATACTATGAAGTATCATCTAGTAAATCAAATCCAGATGGATCAATATCAGTGCATAAAGAATTTATTAAAAATAAAAATGGTGATATAAAAAAAAATGTCCAATCATATATTCATCATAAAGATGGCAGCATCAAATACCTAAGTTAAAACTCTATTCTTTATTATGACACTTTATGATAAAATAATTATAATAAAATTAAATAATTAATTCCTTTCTACAAATTGGACATTTTTTATTATTATAATTAATTAACCATTTTCTAATACATTTATCATGATAGACATGAAAACATTTTTTTAATTTTCTTATATCATCATAATCATTATAATTATTATAACATATTGAACATATATCTAATTCTGAATTATTTTTTATTTTTATTGTTATATCATTAATTCGAATTATTTTACAATTTTTATAACAGTAAAGTAATAATAAATTATAAAAACAAATAAATATTTTTTTTACTGTTAAGTGTCCCATTTTTCAGTGAAAAAGGTGTAATAGCTGTAATAATTATCAATATTAATTTTTTATACATACTTATAAATATTTTGAAAAATTAATCATATTCATAAAATAAAACTGGATTTAATGATTCTAAATAATTATAAATTCTAGATTTTTTTCCTCTATATCTAATAACAGTAACCATTATAGATTCTCCTAATTTATTATTTATATCTATACACCAATTAGATTTGTATTCATATAATCTATTATTATAATCTGCATTATATTTTAATAATATTTTTACCATTTCATAATTATTATTTATAATTGCATTATATAATGGTGATTGGTTTTTTTCTTTTATATTATTAATATTTGGATCTGCACCTTTTTCTAATAATAATTCAACAAAATCAAGATTATTTCTTTCTGTTGCAAAATACAATAAAGTAGCTCCATTACTATTTTTTTTATTTATATTATCTTTAGTAATTAAATTTTTAAATTTTTCATAATTATTTGTCTCTATATAAATATACATTATATCATTTGCATTATAATCTAATAACATTTGAATTATTTTTAGATTATTATTTTGTATTGCATTATATAATGGTGATTTATATTGTTTAAATGTAAAATATAAATTTGGATTAGCTTTATATTTTAATAATAGTTCAGTTAATTCATAATTATTTTTTTCAGTAACATATAATAATGGCATATTATATTCTAGATCCCATGTATATGTATCTGCACCATATTTTAATAATAATTCAATATATTTTATTTTATTTAATTTAATTGCATACATTAATGGCGATTCATTACTTACATTTTTATCATTTATTATTGTTAAATTTTTATTAGTTAACAATAATAATAAAATATCATATGTATTGTGATATATACAACCATGTAATAAATTATCATGATTAAAATCATATACATTAATATCTGCGTTATTATTTATTAAATATTTAACACATTTAAAATGTTTATTTCCACATGCCATCATTATTGGTGTATGTTTATTTATATTATAAACATTTATATCAGCACCATGTTCAATTAACATTTTAATAATTAATATATTACCAATCATTGATGCAAAATGTATTGCTGTTTCATCTTTATTATTTTTAATATTAATATTTGCACCATTTATAATTAAATACATTGCAATTTCTGAACACATATAAATTGCATACATTAATCCAGTATTATTAATTTCATCAAGAAGATCTTTATCTGCCCCATTTTCACATAAATATTTTACTATTTTTAAATTATTTTTATAAATAGCATACATTAATGCAGTTTGACCATTTCTACGTTGATAATTAATATTTGATTTTAATTCTTCAACTTGATATACAACTTGTTTATAATCATCATCTAAACATGCAATCATTAATCCAGTCATATCATTTTCATGATCTCGAATAGTAAAATCATATTTTGAGTTCATAGTTAATACATTTATAAAATAACTATAATATATTTATTAAAATATTCAATTTTTTATTTAATTATATAAATCATAATCTATATCTAATTCTAAAAATTTATTAGAATTATAAACATTATTTGTATTTGACTTGTAGCATTTGTGCTAACAAAGTTAAGAACACTTTGGCACTTCACGGTACAAGCGTTATAATTGGTGCATCATTTTTCAAAAAATTTTGTTGTTCATTTGGTAATGGCATTGTTTGACATGAAATATTTTTTGGTGGTACTGAAGGAGGTAATGAATGTAATAGAATTACTTTAATCCCTCGAGGATTAAATAACCTATTAATAAAACCAATTTTATTACCTTGCAAATCTGTAAACATATACATTATATCAAATGGTTTATTTTTATCTAAATTTATTTCAGATAATATATATTTTCCAGATTTTCCATATGGAGAATTAATAAAATAGAATTCACCAATAGTTAAAGTAGGTAGAGACATTTTATAAAATAAAATATTATTAAAATATACATATATTTATTTTTTCAATTTTTACTATAAAGTGCAAAAATTAAGAAATAACATCAAAAAGTTAAAAACTGAGTTTTAACTTTAACATTTAATACTTTCAATAAATGCATCTTCATTTGGTTCTCTACCTAAAAATATTTTAATTGACTCCATTGATGGTCTAATTGATCCTTGACTTAATATTTCATCTCTAAATTCTAATCCAATATTCAAATCTAATTCATGATCATTAAATTTAGTAAATAAATCTTTGGCATATACTAGTGACCATAAATATCCATAATATCCTGCATCATATCCATTCATTAAATGACCAAAAGATGCGACTAAATTTGTATCTTCTTGAATATCTAATCCTAATATTTCTTTTGTAATCTTTTTATTTGTTTCAAATGAGTTATAATTATAATTTTTTGAATGAACATTCATATCTAAATAACATAATGATAATTGTCGTGCATAATGATATCCTTGTAATATGTTTCTTTGTTTTTTTATCTTTTCTATTATATCATCCGTAATAGTTGGACTGATTATTTTTAATGTCTTATTTATATAACACCATTCTTCAAACATTTGACTTGGTGTTTCTACAAAATCTGATTCACATGCAAAACTTGCAGTACTGTTAATTTTTGATATAGATGAAATATGATGCATTACATGTCCAAATTCATGAAAAAATGTTTCTAATTCATTAAAATTCATATAATCTTTTGCAAAATTACATGCCATTGCTGCAACTGGATATGTATTTTCTGATTTATTAATAAATGGAAATACTGCAGCATGACTATATTTACCATCACGAGGAAATAAATCAAGATAAAAATATCCAATAATATTTTCATCACTTTTAACCATAAATAATTTAACTTCATCAATCCATATAGTATCTTTATGTGCTTCGGTAATATCTATAAATTTATAATTTAATAATGTTTGATATATATTAAATACATTTTTAATTGTTTGTCTAATTGGAAAATACTTTTTTAATTCTTCTTTATTTATAGTTTCTTTTTCTGTATGAATTCTTGAATAATATGCTATATCATATGGTTCTATTTTTTCTATATCGTCTTCTTTTGCATATGATAATAATATATCGTAATCTCTCTCTAATAATGGTTTTATTTTAATTAATAATTTATCTAAAAAATCCATTACAGTTTTAGTTGAAATAGCCATTGTATCTTCTAATTTATAATCACTATAATTTTCAACACTAAATAAACTAGCTAACTCCTGTCTTAATACAAATACTTTTTCTATAATTTCAACATTGGTATCTTTTGCACGACATGTAAATTCAAAATTTAATTTTTTTCTAATATCTCTATTTTTACAATATTCCATCATCGGTATATAATCTGGATAATCTAATGTTACTTTTACTTTTTTAGATTCAGTTAAATGATCACTAATAAAAGATTCAGGTAATCCATCTACATCTTCTAATGTAAATTCAAAACTTCTCCTATAATTATCTACATTTAGTTCATATTCAGTTGTTAATTGTGTTATCTCTTTTTTAATTTCCTTTACTTTATTATATTTTTCTTCAGGTAAATCTAATCCTAATTTCTTACACCCTAATATAATATCTTCTATATATGATATTTGTTCTTTTGTTAATTTATCTTTTTCTAATTTATATTGATTATCATAATAACATTTAAATATTTTATATAAATCACGTCTCATTGAATTATCAATATTATATTGTGTTAATTTAATTGATATATTACTTGCATATTCTCGTATTGTTTCACTTTCATGAAATTGTTTCATATTTAAATATGCTAATTCAATATAATTATTACTTAATTTTATATATGGTTCAATTATATTATCCCAATTTAATTTTAATAAATCTAATTTTAATATTTTATTGTTTATTAATTCATTTTGTTTAATGTATTCATCAACTATTTCATTTAATTTTTTATTTGAAAGATTTTTATAATTTAATAATACATTTGCCATTATATTAAATTAATATATAATATTATTTATATATAAAAAATATTATATAATATTTATTATGTTAACTAGTTCATATAGATTTCATCTTATTCCTTCATTTATTCACCCTGTTAAATTATTAAATGAACGTGAAAAAAACGATATTTTAGAAATATATAAAACAAATAATGCACATATTCATACTATATATGTTGATAATTGGATATCTCATGAATTAGATGCAAAAGTTGATGATATAATTTGTATTAAACTCCCAGCTAATTTTGTATATCGAAAAGTAATTGCTAGAAAAATAAATTAATAAACATTTCCAGCACATATAATTCTTACCATCATATTATTAATCATTTCTGGTATAATTATTTTTACCCATTCTTTATTTAGAAATTGATCTAATTGAGTTGTATTTAATGGTATTAATTTAGCTATTTTATTATATGAATTATGTGGATTATTTGAATAATTATTAATTAATTTTAATCGTAATATACTAGATACTAGTGGGTCTTTAAAAAATTTATGAATATAATAATTATTTAAATCTGCTATTTTAGGAAATAACCAAAATAATAATCTAATTTTTCTATCAAAATGTTCTTGTGTTTTCCATCTTTCTAACATTGATTTTGTATAACAAGTATATTTACTTGTTTCATTTAATATATTTATAATATACTTTATTTGTATACCATCATTATTAATATAACCATGTTCTTTAAACGTTTTAAATATTTTTAATATATTTTCTTTTATTACTATTTTTTTTAAATTTTCGGGTAAAAATTGTGTTATTACAGTTAATGCAGGTTCTAATATACAATCTAATTTCATTACTTGATAAATTAATGGAAAAACTTTGACATTTGGATTTGCACCTCTTTTTATTAAATCATTTACTGATTCATTCATACCTAATAATGCTGACCATGCTAATGGTGTACCACCTACAATATCTATAAAATTAATATCTGAATCATTTATATTATTGTTACAAATATCTATAAATATTTTTTTTGTTTTATTTAAAAAATCTAATTTTTCATTATAAATTATACTAGACATAATTTATTATAATAATAATAAAATAATATTTAACCGAATCGTAACAAATTTATAATCTAATAAGAATATAAAATAATTATTTTTTTATCAAATTTACCATAAGTTAAAACTTCGGCATTTGATTATACCCTATTCAGTTATGTTTACTATAAACATATCCAGACACACCAACGTGGAGGCGGGGTAATTGTGTCCAAAGGTGTGCATGGAGAGGGATTCGAACCCCCGAGGATTGCTCCAACAGATAACTCAGCTGATCAAATGTCAACTTAAGCCTGTCGCCTTAACCAACTCGGCCATCCATGCTAACTGCACACAGTGGGGCTCGAACCCACGACCTCAGCCTTACTATGCATCAAATGTGCTTCATAAGAGCCGTGCTCTACCAACTGAGCTATGCGTGCCACCTTACCTTTTATGATTATGGATCAGTTTGCAAAATATTTATATTTCAATTTTATTCCATATAAATTTTTGTTCTTTTAGCTCAGTGTTATTCATATATAAAATAATAAGACCATATTTAGTAGTATCTAGTGTTACACTATATTTATTAACAACATAAAGTTCTGGATATTTTTCTACTAATTTTTTTAAAAAATTAGTGGGTGTACTATTCACAGTAATACAATTAATATATAAAATATTATCATCACACATAATATTAATATTATATGCTTCTTTATCGGTACCCCAATTTTCTATATACCATTCAATTAAGGCATTTTCAGGTGCAGGAAAAAAATAATTAAATGACAAATTACTTTTAACTATTTCATCAATAATTTTTTTAGTAGCAATTAGTTTTATGGTATTATAATATTCATTCGACATTATATAAATATTGAAATATTATATTTTTCAATATTTATATTAATAATTAATTAAAAATGTCAACTAAACAAAAAGGTATTTTTTATGGTTATCCAGAATGTTGTATTGATAACTTTATAACGGTAAGACCTAATAAAAGAACTCGAATTCAAAGAATGGCATCTAAAACTACTGCATTTGTCAATACTGGATTTATACCATGTCATGAATGTTCAATAAAAATTCTTAATAATAAAGCAACAATTGAAAGTCTAATTAAAAATAGGATATGCAGACATAAATTTCCAATTGGTAAACATATGAGACGTTGTAGAATTTGTAATTTATAACATTAAAAAATCATAATATGATGATCTAATCCAATTATTAATAAATTTTAATCCATCTTTTGTTCTTTCAGGATGAAATTGTACTAAAATACTATTTCTATATAATAAAATCATACTTTCTTCTTTATACGATGCTATTTCTTTTATTAAAATATTATTTATAAGTTTATTTGATACATATCCATAATGATTTCTCCATAATTTCATTGGAAATTTAATATCTTTAAACAAATATTCAATATTATTATTTTTAACATTATCATTATTTACATCTAAATAAAATACTTCTTTTTTTAATTCTTTTCTAAAACTAATTGGATATTTTAATTGAAACATTACTGATTCTAGTGAATAACAAATAAACATAAATTTTTTTGATGTTAATCTAAATATTTCCATAGGTATTTGAGTTGATATTTTATCTATTACCGTTAACGGTGAACCACTAAATATCCAATATTTAATATTTGAATTTTTTATATGATAATATATTTTATCAGCTGTTGTATGAACTAAATCTAAAATATGTGGTGTATATCCTATCATTTTAATAGCATTTTCTAATTTTTCAATATCTTTTAGTTTTGGATATAAACTAACAACTCCTATTTCCATAATTAAAATAATTTTATTATCTTTATATATATATGCAATCTATTGTAAAAATAGAAGATTATAATCCTCCCATTCCTCCAGTTAGAATGTCTCAATTAATGTCTTCATCTAAATTTGTTATGTCAAGTGATTTGTTAGGGTTAACAGGAACAAATTGTCCTACTAATAATTTTGTCCCTAAATTAAATTCTACTTGTTCATGTATTTCTAATAATAATGGTTCTAAAAAAACATGGTCACTTAATTCTAATTATGGTGATATGTATATGTGTCAATGACGTTTAGTATATGGTATATATCCACGCATATTTTTCAACGACGTTTTTCTAAATATATTTTACGCCATCTTTTTCTCTCCTCTTCTAAACATATTTCACGCCATTTTTTTCTCTCCTCTTCTAAATATATTTCAGGCCATTTTTTTCTCTCCTCTTCTAAATATATTTCAGGCCATTTTTTGCTCTCCTCTTCTAAATATATTTCAAATCTTTTTTGTCTTAATTGCTCTTCTTTTTCTCGAATTTTTTGCTTTTCTTTTTCACGAATTTTTTGTTCAACACAAAAATACTTCCACGAATCTAAAATTGTATCTTTATCTTCATAATTTACTAAAATATTTCTTCTATTTAATTGAATAACAATTATTCTATCATATTGATCTAGTATAACTTTTTTTTTTCTAATAGCTCTCATATATTTCTTATCTTTATTTGTACTTGTTTTACGATTATTAATTGTATATGTTGTAATGGTAATATCTTCAATATTTTTGATTGGAACTTCAGACATCACATTTATATCTTTGTATCTAAATGTAACACGATAATGTATATCTCGAGACCAAATTGCCTTAGTATTGCCTTTTTCTCTTTGCCATCGAACAGCCTCTGCACATTGTCTGTCAACACACGCTAATGCTGCAAGATCATGCCACCAAAGATACTTGCATATTTCAATACCATATCCAATTCGAACAACTTGATCAAATAGATGTTCAGGTTCATCATTGATATTTGCCATACTGAATTAATATATTTTATTTGATATATCTAATCTAATTTTTTTCAATTTTTTAATTTATTCTACTCTAATAGTATCAACTTGAATATTAGAGATATTTTTTAATATCTTTCTTCTAATTATGGTGATATGTGTACATATGTCAATGACGTTTAACCCATGGATTTGGTTTTTGTAATATAGGATCATATTTTTCATGCCAACGTTTTTTCCTCTCTTCTTCAAGACGTTTTTGTTCTTCTTCAAAACGTTTTTGTTCTTCTTCTTGCCTAATTCTTTCCTGTCTTAATTGCTCTTCTTTTTTTTGTTTTTTACAAATTATTCGTTCAGCATAAAAATACTTCCACGAATCTAAAATTGTATCTTTATCTTCATAATTTACTAAAATTTGTTCCTCTCGTTCATAGTAAGAAAATTTATCTGAATCAGAAGCATATTTTCCATATAATACAATAACAATTATTCTATTATATTGATCTGGTATAACTTTTTTTTGTCTAATAGCTCTCATATATCTCATATCTGTAAATGTATTTGTTTTATTATCAACATTAATCGTATATGTTTTGATGGCAATATTTTTGACTGGAAAATTAGTCGTCACATTTATATTTTTAAATCTAAATATAACATGATAATTTATATCTTGAGACCAAATTGACTTAGTATTGCCTTTTTCTTTTTGCCATCGAACAGCCTCCGCACATTGTGTATCAACACATGCTAAAGCTGCAAGATCATGCCACCAAAGATACTTGCATATTTGAATACCATATCCAATTCGAACAACTTGATCAAATAGATGTTCAGGTTCATCATTGATATTTGCCATTGTGAACTAGTACTATTATTTCATAATATATTTAATATAATTTTTTTTTCAATTTTATCACTCAAATTAATTAAACTTAATTTTCATGTCTTTTAATTTCCCATATATATTTTCTATATGCATACTTTTAACTATTTTTATTTTTTTATTAGCATTTTGATGAAATTTACTATTATTATCACTTAAAAAATTAGTAGATGGTACTACATAAATATAGCACGGTATTTGTAATTTCTTAAACGCCCCCTTAGTTTTTTCTTTTACATATGGCATACCATCAATATAACCTCTTTCTATACCATTAACAATACTAGATAATGCAATCCAATCTTCAGTAAATGCATATACTTTTTTCTTGCATAAAATATCTTTAGTGTATTCTTCTGGTAAGACTACATATAATAACTCAGGTTTCTTCTCATTAATTCCTGACTCAAAAAAACTGTAGATTTTATCCAAAGGGACTATATTATAATTTAATTTTTTATATCCTTCTTGTAATGTTTCTCTACTATTCACTAAATATTCTAGATTAATATAATCTAATGGAAATTCACCATTTACAATATCATCATGATATTTTTTTAGATTAAATTTAATAATTTCTTGGGCATTATCTTTCAAATTTACCTTTAAGAAGAATTTATTATCTGCCTTAATTAATACTTTACATTTCATATGTTTAATATTTAATGTATTTCCACTATTAGAACTAATCGAACTATATGCAGTATTACCAATAAATATTAATGCATATGAATTATGATTCTCTTTTATTGATTTATTTATACATTCATCTAATTTATCTTGCCAATAAGAACTAATTTCTGCTTCTAATTTTTTTTTCTTTAATGATTTTAATTTATCTAATTCTTTTATTTTAGTCTGAATTTCTTTATTTTTATAAATTTTTTCTGTTTCAATATCTAAATCATGTATTACAAACATTTTTAATTTTTTTAATTTTTCAATTAATTCATTTTTATATAAATCAGTAATTCCAGCTATATGAAAAATCTTTAATTCTGTTTTATCCATATTTTATATTTTTATTATTTTTTATTATTATGAAAGAACTAAACAATGATTTATTTGTACCTTTATTAGGAATTACTATTTTTGTTGCAGCAATTTATGCAATTAAATATAAAGAATATCATGAACCATGGTCAAATTTAAATGATAGTACTATTTTAAATCCTAATACAGTTCAAGGAGATAATAAAAATGGTCGATGTGAATGTCCAGTATGTCCGCAAGTATCTAACCAATATGGTACAACTAACACTATAATACCCTCATATCAAAATTATAATCGTGATTATCGTGTATTAACTGATCCATTGTATCCACCTGAACAACGTTCTGACTCTGATTATTATATACCACGTGAAATTACAGAAGTAGCTTATCCAAATCAACCAACATTAGTTACACGTGATAATCCAATGATGTATGGTAATGGTTATTTTAGATATCCAACAAGAGGCTATCCACCTCCCTATCAAATGAAAGGTTATTTAGTTGATAATACTAATCCAAATAATATAATATCATTATTTGGAAGACCTAAATATGTAGGATCAACTGAATTTCAATATTATGTTTCAAAAAGAGATATTAATAACAATGAAATTAAAATAGATATTAATAATAAAAGAGAAATATTTAATGGTGAAATGGTTAAAATAAATAAAGATATCTTTAATGGTGAATACAAATTTGTTGAATATAAAACAGAAGAGTTAGTACAACCTCCTCTTTATTGATATGTTTTAATTAAATCATACCATAGTTGATGTGTAAGTATTATATTATACTTTTTTAAAAAATCTTGTAAATATTCATATGTAACCTCACAACTATCAAAATAATTATCACATTGTTCCCAATTTCCTTTACTATCACCATGTATAATATATAAATTTCCAGGTACATTTCCTTTCCATCTATATGTTCTATCTGCAAATGTATTCCATACAGAATTAGATATATTACTATTTATAATTTCTTGTAAATGTATTTTTTTAAGACATAATAATTCATCTGGATTATTATGTGTATTCATTTTTCTATTATTATTTATTTATAAAAAATTTATTATTCTACTAAAGTACCGTAAAGTACCGAAGTTAAGTACCCCCTAAAAGGGGATACTTAACTTTTATTCGGTACATTCACGCTAGCGCCAAATACTAAAGTAACCCCCGAAGGGGGTTCTTAACTTTAGTATTTGGCGGTAACCCCTGAAGGGGGTTCTTAACTTTAGCATTTAACGGTACCGTCATTTATATTTAGATTTATCAGATAATTTATATATATTTAATATAAATATATATTAGCAATATATAATATATAATGCTAATATATTTTGTTAGTTTACTTAGTATATTTACTGTAATAAGTACTGTAGATAATAATCAAGTATCTAATGTATATGGTAACGTATTAAGTTCTAGAACTAGTCCAAATGGCTGTGTTTCTTTTTCAGTTGGACCTGGGACTGGATGTTCTTGGATGTGCAGTTATTGTGCGAATCAATTAGGTACGAATAATTATTATTTTACTAATGGTGTATGTACATATCAAGAAGGTGGATGTGTAGGTAATCCTCAACCAGGTGTTAGTTATACATGCTGTGGTACCGTCAAATACTGATTACCGTGAATTGCTAAAATCAATAATTTTTATAATATATATTTCACTAATAAATAAAGGTATGATATAAATTAATGCATTTAAATTCATCAATCCTGCTAATGTAGCACATAAAACATCAAATATAATTGTAAATTTTATAATATTTTTATTACAATTATCACAATGATTTATATAATAGACACGTATCCATGCTAATATAACTGCTATAATTGCCATAAATTTCCCAAATTGACATATTTTATTTTGATATACATTGGTATTATGGACAAAAAATGATCCCATTGAATTTAATTGTTTATCAAATATTGCTGAATTAAAACTATAATTTGTTTTATAGATAAAATACATATATAGTAAATATACTGATTCTAAAAATGTAATTAATTCAATATCCATATTATTATAATATAAATAATATCTTATAATAATTTAATGAATAAAAATAAACAAAAACAACCAATATTAAATTCAATAGATCCCCCCATATATAAATCTTTTTTATTACAATTAGTAACTAAGGCAAATGAAGAAGATAAAAAAAAAGAAAATGAATCAGATGCTAATCAAATGAGAAGACTTTTATTAAAATCATCTATTGATTCTATAACTGAAAATATATTATTTCATGCTAAAATGGGTAATATGTTTTATTCTGCAAAATATTTAAGTAATGATTTAATATTAGATATATATAATGGTATTAAATTAAATTTTCCTGATTGTAAAATTTTTTTACATACAGATAAACAAACTATAATAATTCATTGGGGATCAACTAACACAGATAATATAAATTTTATTAAATAATTCATTCTAATTGTTTTGAATATAAATCTGATAATAATCTTGGAAATTTATGCAAAGATTCATTTATTTTATTTCTATCATTATATTATTATTTTGTTCATCAATTATTTGTTGTTTTCTCTCTAATATAGATTTAAAATTTTTAGTTGCAATTCTTTTTTCTTGTTCAATTTTTTCCTTAGAATTATTTTTTTTATATTCTAATGTTTCATATTTTTTTAATTTTTTTATTATTATATTTTCACTTTCTTTAATAAGCTTAATCATATGCATCATTAATTAATTATATTTTATTATATTATTAATTAATTGTTCAATTTTTAATTACACCTTTAGACATTTAAAACGCCGATTTAAAAACATGATATTATTTATTATAATAAACATGAGCAAATTTTATGTATTAGAAGTTATCAGATTTATTACAGAGAAAGATGGAGAAAATGGATGGTTAAATAAAGGTTCAAAATTAGAACATGTTGGTTATATGAAAGTAAAATTTAGAACAAAAAAAGATGCATGTTCATATTATAAAAAATGTAATCCTCATATGAGAGAATTAAATGCACATGGAAATTATAAAAGTGATTGGGATCCTAATACTAAATTAATGTATATTGTTCGTAAATATTATGGTATATATATGTCAATTCCTCCATTTGTAAGTGAAGAATTACCATTTAATGGTGAAACATATTTATATTATGATAATTAGTCAATAATTTAATATATTTAAAAATAAGTTTATAATTTATAATAAATGGAAACTGAAATTAATAAATTAAAACAAGAAAATGAAGAACTTAAAAAAAAGATTCAAGAATTAGAAGATAAACTTAAAACATATACCAATACTAATCGTCATAAAAAATATTATGAAAACAATAGTAATATTATTAAAGATAAAGCAAAAAATTACATGGAAAAATTAAAAGAAGAAAATCCTGATAAATTAAAAGAATGGCGTCATAATGCATATATTAATAGAAAAAATAAATTAAAAGCATTAGTTGATAATGAAAAAAAAGATAATGAATAATATTTTTTATAAAATTATATTTATAAAAAATATCTAGTTTTTATTGCGTAAAACTATTTAAAAATAAAATATTATATTATAATATATAATGTCTAAAGTTAAGAAAAAAGAACCTCCTGATAAAGGAGCTAATTTTACAAAAAATAAATCACCATATAGAACCCTAAAAACGTCATTAAAATCAATTATTAAAGATCCAGAAATTCATAATAAAATTAATGAATTAGTTATTAAATGTAATGATATTGTCATTGATACATATATGTTTATTCGTCTTTATTCACTTAATCAATATCATAAAAATTTACAAATACCAATAATTAATGAAGATTTTATTTCATATTGTATTACAACTATAGGTGAAAAAAATAATTGTGGTAGGCCTTCTAGTGATTTACCATTATTACAAAAATTAAAAGAATTTTATGATACTGAATATCAACCTATATTTAATCATCAAAAATATGATTTAAAATGTTTATCTTTTACACTTCCATATATATGTCAAACAATAGAAACATGTATATCTACAAATTTAAAAGAACATTTTGTTAAAAGATTATTAAGATTCATTAACATATTTGCTGATAAGTTTTATGATAAAAAATATAATAATGATATTATTGATGAAAAAGAATATATAAAAGTAAAAAGAGGTAATATTTGGAAATTAAAAAAAGCAATTATTGAAAATAAATATACTGAAATTCCTGATAAATTAAAAGATTGGTTTAATGATAATAAAAAATTTATTATTCCAGATGAATTTACAAAATCAATTGCATATGATTGTCAATGTAATCCATCAAAATATATTAAATATTCATTTTATATGAATCAAAAATATGAAGAATTTAATGAAAGTATTAAATTATTAATAATAGAAAAACAAAATAATAATGGTTCATCTGATGAAATTAAGAAATTAAATTGTCAAATAATTAAATTATTTCAACATTTATATTTAAGAAAAAGTAATATTCATAAATATATAACATTAGATACAGCAACTTTAAATAATATTTTTACAGAAAAAGGTAAAGCTAATTTATTACAAAATTTAAAAGAAAATCAAGAAGATGTATGGAATAATTATTTTAGAATGAATAGTAATATTTTTAAATCATCAAAAGATTATTTATTTAATTATACAATGCAAACAGATGGAATTGGTTGTTCTCTACTTTTCAAACATGAGTCAATTAAAGATAAAAAATATGGTGGAAAAGTAAAATTGATTGATAATAGTATTCCATATATTGATGATTTATCTGAATATCAATTAAATATATTAAGTACTAAAAAAATTGTATCAGGTGATCCTGGAAAATTTAATATAATATATTTAATGGATGATGATAACAATAAATTAAAATATACGTGTTGTCAAAGAGATACTGAAAGTTTAGCTAAAAGAAATAGAAGAATTAAATTAACTAATAAAAAACAAGATGGTAAAATTATTGAATATGAAACTGAATTAAGTAATTATTTATCAACAACTGTAAATTATATAAAATTTAAAGAATTCATAAAAAATAAACATGATATTAATAAAAAAACTAAAAAATTCTATGAAGATGAATTATATAGAAAAATAAATTGGAGAACTAAAGTATATCGTCAAAAAAGTGAAGATAAATTTTTAAACAATATAGAAAATAAATTTGGTGATAAAAATGATATTGTTTTAGTTATTGGTGATTGGAGTAATAAACCAGGAACTTGTATAAAAGGTGCTTCTACAATGTGTGTAGGATTAAAAAGATTAATCAATAAGAAATTTACAACAATGTTAATAGATGAATATAATACAAGTAAAAAATGTTGTAATTGTTGGAAAGATATAGAAAATATCTCAATCGATGGAAATAAAAAATTTCGTTTATTGGGATGTAAAAACTGTAAGAGTTGTAGTATTGGTAGCCCAGAAGGCGAACATAAATCAATATTTAACTCATATAGTTTTTTAACAAGAGATAAAAATAGTTGTATAAATATGCTAAATATAATAAAACATATGATATACAATAAGAAAAAACGACCTCAAGAATTTAGTAGAGGTTAATAAATTACTATCACCGTTTTACGGAAAAAGATAGTATATCAGTTGATTTTACTAGGCTTAAATGTCTAGCCTTTTTATTTTTTAACGTTATTAATCGGCGTTTTAAATGTCTAAAGGTGTAAAAATTGAAATAATATACATATAATATATACAATAGAATATTATCTTAACTGTAGCATTTAGCATCACTATAATGGACACTTTTAATATTGGCGATAAAGTAATTTATGATCCTAACTGTGTTAAAAAACCTGATTGGGAAAGACCTTGGGATCATTGTATTATTACAGGTAAATTATATGGTACACATTTAGTTGTACATATGCTATATAATGGACGTATTGATACCATTTGTTATACAGCTATTAGACATCTATATGCTAAAGTACATCACATTGAATTACATGTTCCACCAGGTACAATTGATATAATTACATGTGAAGAATTAAAAGATGGTGACATTATTGTTGATTTTTTAAGAACTGATACTAAATATGAAAGTAAATTTAATACATATTATCTTGAATCTACATTTAATACATTAACTAAAAATCCATTTACTAATAAACCAATTGATAAATCATCTATTATAAGGTACCGTGTTGTACCAAAGTAACCCCCAAAGAGGGTTCTTAACTTTAGTATTTGACGGTATATATGCAAAATTATTTAATTTATTAATAAAATTAAAACATACTTTTATTAATAAATATTTAATATAATAAATAAATGCCAATATTACATGAAAATAAAAATCAATGGATATATGATGCATATTATAATGGTAATTTTAAAAATGTTGTAAAAATAAAATTAATAAATCAATTCAAAACTATAATGATATTAATAAAAGATTATCATTTAATAAAGAAGGTAATAATATATTTTATTTATGTATATTATATAATGTTTACACAAAAATTATTTAAATATCAAAAGAAAATTAAGTATATTCAAATAGGTGCAGCTGGTGGTGGTGGTGGTGGCGGCGGTGGCGGCGGTGGTGACGGTGGTGACGGTGGTGACGGTGGTGGTGACGGTAGCTATGATCTTCCAGATTCAGGTATAATGTGTAAACAAAAAGATATCAATGTAATTCTTAAACAAATTACATTTGATAATTTTTATCACAAAGTAAATATAATATGTTCTAATATAAATCCCGAAATAAATAAATTTATTGAATATATGATAACTCATTATAATACAAGAAATCCAATTCTTTTATCACATATTTTAATAAAATGTATAAAAATGCAACCTACTAATAAAGATATTATTAAACAACAAATTAATAAAAAATTAATAGAATATTTTGAATATGTTGCACCTGGTGAAGGCGGAGGCGGTGGTGGAGGTGGTGGAGGTGGTGGAGGTGGTGGAGATCCTGCCAACAATACAAAAATTAAATCACGTAATATTGGTCATTTATTATTTTCTTTATACAAAAATTCTGATATCTATTCTGAAGATGAAATAATAAATATTTTAAGTTTTATGCGTGATAAAATTATGGAAGTAATTAAAAGAGATCAATCAGATTCTAATCAAGAATATGTTTCAATATTAATTGAATTTACAGAAACATTTTTTGTTACTGAACCTGTAGTAGCTGGTCAAAGTGGTGGTAGTTACAATATTCGTAATTATATATTAGGTGGTGCAGACGCAGATAATCGTATTGATCCTAATGGTAATCGTATTAATCTTGATGATAATCGTATTGATCCTGATGGTAATCGTATTGATCCTCAAGAAGAAGCTCGTGCTGCATTAGGACTAGTAGGTGATGATGGTGAAGTAGATCCTGCACATATTGCAGAAGTAGTAGCTGCGGCTGAACAACAAAGAGCACAAAATGCAGCAGATAATGCACATGTTGCTGCTGTACGAGTTGCATTGGAAGTAGAAAATACACGTGTTACAACGGCATTAACAAATGCTCTGGAAGAACACACAACAGTAAAAGCTAAATTAGCTGAGGATAACAAAACCAAAGAAAAAAAAGCTACTGATAAAGGTTTAACATTATCTGGAAAAATAAAAACATTATTTGTTGAATTAAATAGTGTTGTAGATGCAAAAAAAGCAGCAGATGCAGCTAAAGCAGATGCAGCTAAAGCAGATGCAGCTAAAGCAGATGCAGCTAAAGCAGATGCAGCTAAAGCAGATGCAGCTAAAGC
>Ga0114971_10001000_pt1 | contig 19324 bp, 15 predicted proteins | sample M_140625_MF_Meta_FD_87320 | JGI IMG/M metagenome (GOLD analysis project Ga0114971, IMG submission 87320) | Freshwater microbial communities from Lake Montjoie, Canada to study carbon cycling - M_140625_MF_MetaG | ecosystem: Environmental > Aquatic > Freshwater > Lake | place: Lake Montjoie...
CGTGCTGGGCCAAATCGCGACCTACACGGTCGGCTTTGAGAGCACTTCCATGGCGTCGGAAGTCGAGGCGGCCGCCCAGACAGCGAAGGACATCGGCAGCGACCACACTGAGATCACGATCCACAAAGACTCGATACGAGACTGGTGGCATGGCTGGCTTGCGTCTGCCGACAGGCCCAGCGTCGACGGGCTCAACACCTACATCATCAGCGGGGCTCTGAAACGTGCCGGGGCGACAGTGGCGTTTTCCGGCCTCGGCGCCGATGAACTGTATGGCGGCTACGCCAACTTTCGCCGCGTGCGGCGTCTTGCCCCGCTGCTTCGATCGGTGGCGGCCCTCCCCGTCCGCAGCCGGAGGGCGGTCGTGGGGGCGGTCATCGGCATGTTTCCTCGTCGATACCACACCCGCATTCGATCGCTTGCCGGTAACTCCGGCCGATGCATCGATCTCGCCATCGAGCTGAAGCAGTTTCTTCCTGCCGACGTGCTCGGCTCGCTCGGCCTTCGCGCCGCTGAACTCGGACTCACCGGCGATTATCTGGCGGAAGAAGCCTATGCCGTGTTCGACGACGTCGGCAACGATCCTTTCTTGGCGGTTTCCCGAGTCGAGACCTATCTCTACATGGGTAACACGCTCCTCCGCGATTCCGATGTCACGAGCATGGCGCATTCGGTCGAACTCCGCGTTCCGTTCGTCTCGCGTCCGGTTCTGGAAGAGGCAGGCCGCATCCCCGGGCGGCTGCATTCCGGGCGGGCGAGGGGACCCAAGCACCTGTTGCGCAAGTCGCTCGCCGACCTGCTGCCTGCCCACGTGCTGCGGCGGCCAAAAACAGGATTTACCTTGCCGGTCAACGACTGGATGTTCGGTGAGCTTTTCGAGTCGTGCGAGGCGGCGGTGGCGGAAGTGGAAACACTGCCGTTCCTCGATCCACGGGCGGTCAGGGCCCTCTGGAACTCATTCGTCGCCGATCGGCAACATTGCTACTGGATGAAGCCCATGCTTTTGGTGGCGCTCGGCAGTTACATCGCCACAAGCCGGGCGGTGCAGGCGTGATTCGGCCTTCGTCCGCGACTCACCTCCAAGGATGACCGTGCGGCAACTCGCCAGGCCACAAGTGCCCCACATGCAGCAGCACAAGCCCCGCCCCCCAACCCCGCCCACCCGAGCGATGTAGGTCGATCGTTCGGGCTCCAGCGAAGCACAAAGAGCGCGGTGGGGGTGCCCAGCGATGAGTTGTCACCCACGGCGACGATGATCCGGTCGCCGTTACCGAGATTCGGACCGAGGCACAATCAATCCAGGCACGTGCTTCCAGCCTGCTCTCACAAAAGGCTGGCAATGTAGCGGAAGCTCCTCCCCCAACCGCGCCATCAGTTTCGCCCACGCAACCCGCGATGTGTCGTGCGAGCGGAACGCCTTTTTGGGGCCAGGAAGGCCGGGCCCTCAGCTCACGAGCCGCTCGTCAGCTCGGAAACGGTTGCGGACGTGCCAACTGCCGGGCTATCCTTCTCTGAGCTGGCGTGGTGAATCTCTCCCCGCCCCGGCATAAACTCGCCACTATGCCCGCCACCGCTTCATCCGCTCCCGCTTCTCACGGCACCGTCGGTTACTACGACGACAAGTACTTCTGTTGGCAGGCCCCACTCGGCGAGTTCGGCGGCTGGGCCAACCTCATCAAGTTCCGCGACTACATCAAGCCCAGCGACAACGTCATCGACTACGGCTGTGGCGGCGGCTACCTCTTGAAGCAGCTGAATTGCAAAGAGCGCCTCGGCATCGAGATCAACGAGACCGCCCGCAAGACCGCCGAGAGCATCGGCATCCGCGCCGTCGTCAGCGCCGCCGAGGTCCCCGACAACTGGGCTGATGTCATCATCTCCAACAACGCCCTGGAGCACACTACCCGCCCACTCGACGAGGTGAAGGCGCTCCTCCCCAAGCTCAAGCCCGGTGGGCGCATTGTCTTCGTCGTCCCCAACGAGTCGATCATCTGGAGGTACGCCCCCAACGACGTCAACCAGCACATCTACGCCTGGAGCCCGATGAGTATCGGCAACCTCTTCACCCACGCCGGCTTCGAGGTTGAAGAGAGCAAGGCGTTCATGCACAAGTGGCCCCGCAATTACCGCTTCTGGGCCCGCCTCAGCCCGACGATCTTCCACCTCGTCTGCCGCATCCACGCGCGTTGGGAACGCTCGTGGTTCCAGATCCGCGTGATCGGCTGCCGCCCCGCCGCTCCGAAGGCCAGCTGAACAGCCTATAAAGACTTGCATCCTGGTCATGTCAGACAATCTATGGCGGCGCCGCGATCGCCAGCTACCGCGTCCACCAGGGCCTTCTCCGCGCCGGCTGTAACTGCCGCATGATCGTCGGCTACCGCGGCACGCGCCCATGCTCCTGATCTCGCTCGGTAGTCACATCGCCACGAGCCGGGCGGCACATGCCTGATTCGCCCTTCGTCCGCGGCGGACTTTCAAGCGCGACTGTGTGGCAGTTCTCCAGACCATGAGTCCTCCACACGCGGCCCCAGCCGCCGCGACACACCAACCTGCCCACGCGAGCGATGCGCGTCGGTCGTCCGGGCTCCAGCGAAGCACGACGAGCGACGTAGGGGTGCCCAGCGACGAGTTGTCGCCCAAGGCGACGATGATCCGGTCGCCGTTACCGAGCTTCGGACCGAGGCACACTCCCTCCAGGCATGTGCCTCCGGCTTGCTCCCACAGAAGGCTTTTGGAAACCGCGTGCAGGCCCTCGGCCGTCTGGCTGGTTTCCTGCGTTCCCGACACCACCGCCTGGCGTGGATCGACCAGGAACAGCCGATTCCGGAAGCGTGGCAGCGTGGGAGCCCGGCTCGTCTCGAGGACGAGCAGTCTCCCGTCGCCGACCGCTGCGATTCCAGACACTCCAGACGACGCATCGCCCGGAGTAAGCCTTCGGCCTGCATGCGCAGCATCAACGTGATAGAGCACCTCATTCTTTGGTGTCATGATCGTGTGCGTTGGATCCTGCTTGCTCTCCACTCCTAGTTCCACTAATCGCACGTCTGTGCCCAAACTCCCAATTGCTGGTAACCCGTCGGGGATGAGCGCCTCACGATTGGATATCCATGCCGATCCTGTGGCGGGGTCGGTGGTGATCGCCGCCAAGCCCTTTCCCTCGCGGGCCGCACGTTGAACCGCTGGGATATCGAGCGATTCACTGGCATTGGCATCATCGAGTCGAATCGCGTGCATGGCGGGCGGTGAGTCATCGACGACGAGCATCCTCTGCTGAATCGAGTCGAATGCCACGTCAGTCATGCTCGAAGGGCCACCACCTGGCATCGCCTGTGGCTCGACGATCATTCGGGGCTTGCCGCCGCCGTCCAACGGCATGCGGAAGGTGATCAGGTGCCCGCCCTGGCGAGGCGCGGCGACGTATCGGTCTCCGCCAAGCCAGGCCACGCCACACAGCCCCGACACCGGCACCTCGTCGCCCGCGGTACCTTGCACTATTTCCGGAAACGACACCTCCGCGATCTTCAGCACTCGCGACGAACCGTTTTCCGCTCTCACCGGCGCCGTCTTCGTGGTGTGGGCATAGTCGGGCACGATGCCACGCCCACCATCGTCCCAACGAAATCCTCGCGGAGTTCCAATTGGGGCAACGACGTCAAACCCGCCGTCGGCACGGCAAACGAACTCGAAGTCTTTCTCCTTCGGCTTGATCTTGTAACGCCCGTCCGTCCACTCAGTGCAGCCGAGCACAAGCCCCCGCACCGCGCGCCCCTGCCGCGTGACGAGAAGCATGTCGCCGGTGATGCGGATACCTGCTGCCTCCAATCGACGCGGGCCACCAACTGACTCCGCAAATGCCAACGTAGCACCGTTTTTGAGCGTTGCGGTGAATGACGAGGCGTCTTGTGCGGAATCCACACCATCGCCCGCGAACGATTTGATCGGCGGAGGTGCTCCGCCCGGCGTTGGCCAGAGGAGCGTCGTCACGACCGAGCGGTCGGTGGCCTGCCAAGTGGCGTGCACGTCCACCGCCGGAATCAGGTCGCCGATAAATCTAGCGTACCATCCGCGATACGGTTCCGTCGCTTCGTAATACTTCTGATAAGAGATCGTCTGGTTGGAGAAATGGTAGAGCCAAAGGTTCGGCCCGTTCGGATCGAGCGTACGAATACTTCCGTCGCCACACTCAACTTGCTCTGGTGCGAAGCCGTAGACGGGCGCATTGTGGCCGTCGTTCGCCCCTCGCAGAGGAGGAAACTTCCAGACTTGGTTGAATGTGTGCTTTTTGCGATCCTTCGCATGCATCGAGTCGCTTAGCACCCAGCATCCAAAGTCGCGCACATGGATCACCCGCCGCTCGTGCGACACCGCCTGGTCCACGGTCGCCGCGTCACCCGGCGGGCCGTAGCCGAGGTCGTAGCGGCCGTCGACGAGGTCAAACGCATTGGTGGCATGCCACCGCCCGGATACGGGCGTCTCGTACGCCGAATCGGCGGGCTTCCCCGACCGAGCCTGCGAATAGCCATCAACAACCACGGTGTTGAGTTTGAGGGATGACTTCTCCCCGAGGTACTCCTCGATCTTGTCGAGATCAGCCTGTCGTTTCTCTCCCAGGAACTTCACGCCATAGGGCGGCGACCCGCCCCGCACCAGCACCGGTCGGCCGTACGCATGCAGTTCGATCGCCAGATTGTCTCTGGATTGGTGGCCTCGCGCCGGACGGGCATTCGCAAAAAACAGGTATGGGCTGTCCCATTTCCAATCGCGCCGCTGGACGTAATAGCCGCTGTACGGAAAAGCGATCGATGCGAACGCCAGATCATTCCCGTCGATCTTTTGCCCTTCTCGCCGCTTTCGTTCAAACCAGGCCGTTCGCACGGCATCTCCGGTCCAGGCCGCCGGCGGATTCGATGAGTTGTTACCAATGATTGGCAGCTCTAGAAGTGGCGTCGCTATCCCCACCATGAACCGATCAAAGCCGCGAACACGGTCGGCAAGCACGTGCAGCCACGGCGGCGGAGTTGGCCTCAACATCCTACCGATTTCGCGCAGTCGCTCCGCCTGACTGACCGTATAGTTGAGGGACTGCTCGAGCATGCCCCCATCGGTGTAAAACGATGTTGCGAGATACTCCGTCATCGCCTCTCCAGCCTTCCTCGCGATCTCGTTCATTCCTGGCTCATCCGGAAACATCGCCGCAATCGTCAGCAGCGCCGTGATGCCCTGCAACCGCTGATTCGGCAATCCTCCCGGCGGGTAGTAGGCGTCAAGGAGCAACTGGGGGTGATCCCGCGTAAGGGAGCGAACAATTGCAGCAAGATCGTCAGGAGAAATCGCCCCAAGCGAATCCGGAGTGGCGGGCGTGCTGACGGGCCGGAGAACGTTCGACCAATCCGGCTTGCTGCCATCAGCGGAGCTTGGCAGCGACTTTGCGAAGGCGGCAAGGCATTTGGCGATCACGATCACTCGCTCACTCTGATGGAGGCACGAGAGCCCGTTCAACAACCATGGCGCATTTTCGTCTCGCCGTTCACCGGGCGGAAGCCGCTCAACGGCCGCCCGCTGGTTCCGCGCAAAGTCGCCCAGAATCGAAAACCAGGCCCGAAGGTACGTGATGTCGCCTGTCTTCCAATAGCCGCTCGCAAGCGGAATCGAGATACTGAATCCGCCATACGAGGATCGTTCTCGCTCGAGTTGGTCGCTGGATGTAGCGAGCCAGTCCACGGGCACTCCTTCGATGGCACGATTCATCCCGTAAAGATCGACAAAATCCGCGGACGCCTCCGACGCCGCCAGTGCCGAAGCGTCGATCCTTCCCGCGAGGTAATCAGCAAGCAGGAGTTGGCGTGAACTCGTCCGGAAGGCGTGGTAATCAAAGGAGCCAAGTTCGAGACCGCGAATCCGGTTGATCGTCTCGTCCCGCCACTCAGCCGTGGCTTGGATCCCGGAGCCACCATTCTGGGACGGACTGTGGGCACCTTCGGCATCCTCTGCAACCGTCCCCAAAGGTCGGATCAAGCATGCCGCGACACACCACACTAAGCGAGCACACAGCGTCGTCCGAAACATCATGAAACCTTCATTTCGCACGGAGCACTGGAGAGCAAGCACTTCGGATCATGCCCGCTTCATTTATTCTCCCTGCTCCGCCACGCCACGCAAATACACGATAAACTAGACGGCAAACACAGCCCGCACGCCTTTCATTTCGACCCAGGTTCAAAGGATTTTTCGGTGGCAGAGCGCGCTCCGCGTATCCTGGTGTTTCATCCAGCGCTCGCGTCGTACCGCGTAGATCTTTTCAATGCCTTAGCGCGGGGAGGGCAAACACGCATTGTGTTTCTTTCAGACGAGCTTCCCTACGACGCTCACGGTAACAAGTCGATCAACTCGAATGTCCTCCATTGCGACCACGGCGTTCTCCGCGATGCTTGGGTAACGCGCGGAAGAATCATCCCGATTGGTTTGCGTCACGAACTCGCAGCTTTTGCGCCGGATGTGGTGGTAACGCACGAGTTCTCGTTGGCCAGCGCCTTGATGGCTTTGCAAGGCCCCGCACGCCGACCAGCCTGGGTCGTATGGACGGCCCTCAGCCCTGTCCAGCTCACATCGTTGAGAGGACCGAGACTCCAGATCGCGCGAATGCTTGCCCACCGAGCCGACAGCCTGCTGACGTATTCGCCTGAGGCCGGCTTGGCGTTGGCAACTGCTGCACGCGTCTCTTTGCAAAAGATTTTTACCTGCGCGAATCATCAGTCGCGAGAAAGACTGCGCGCGGCGATCAAGCGGGTGCTGCCGGACGTCATTCGAAAGTGCGAGGCTCTCGGCGTTCGACATCAGCGGATCGTTGTCGTCGTCGGCAGGCTTGTGCCCTCGAAGAACATCGCAGCCACGATTCGCGCCTTTGCCACCGCGTTTCCGGACGACGACCACACGGCGCTCGTCGTCATTGGAGAGGGGCCTGAGCGAGCCAATCTGCTCGACGAATCTTCTCGGCTCGGCATTGGAAACCGGGTGCATTTCATCGGCCATCGACATCAAGATCAAGTTCTCGGATGGCTCGCGGTGTCATCCCTTCACGTACTTGCCAGCACCGTCGAGCCCTTTGGAGCCGTTGTCGGAGAGGGACTCGTCGCCGGAACGCCGGCGCTCGTCTCCCGAGCGGCGGGTGCCGCACACCTTGCGATGCCCGAAGGCAACGGCGGGGTTTTTGATCCAACAGACGAGTCCCAGTTGGCCTCGCTGATGCGGTCATTTACCCCGCAGATGCGCAACGTCGAAGATCTTGCCCGCTCACCGCGTTGTCCACTGATCGCGCCATCGGTGGAGGACGACGCATCCGGATTCCTGGCGGCCTGCCACTCAGCCATCGCGAAGCGTGCGGGGCATGACTGAATGACTATCGAGCAGGTAACACCGGGAACCACCGAGGAAGTGCGTCATCGAATGAGGGTCTTGCTGATCCATAACGACTACGGCGGCTACAGCGGCGAGGAGTTTATCTTCGACCGCGTGCGTTCTCTCTTGCTTGACCGTGGCCATGAAGTTGCGGAATATCGCCGCTCAAGCCAGGAAATCGAGCGGATGCCGCTCGGTCGCGCGAGGGCTTTCTTCCTCGGCGTCCATAGTCCGGCGGCGTGCCGCGATATCCGCCGCCTGCTGCGATCGTTTCGGCCCGACGTGGCACACGTACAAAACGTGTTTCCGCTGATCTCCCCCTCGGCACTCGGTGTGTGCCAATCGGAGGGAGTCCCGGTGGTCATGAACGTGCAGAACTTCCGGCTTGCCTGTCCCAACGGCTTGCTGTTTAGCCACGGTGAGATCTGCCACCGATGCGTTCCTGGCAAAGAGTATTGGTGTGCTTTGCGAAACTGCGAAGGCAACCTTTTGAAGAGCATCGGCTACGCGACGAGGAATGCTGTCGCTCGAGCGCGTGGCAGTTTTTCTTCCAACATAAACGCCTATATGGCCCCAACGCCCTTCCATCGCGAGTGGCTCGTGTCCCTGGGCGTTGACGAGTCGCGCATCCACGTCGTACCCAACATGGTCGACGCCATTGCAGAATCCGCCAGCACTGCGCCCGGCGATTTCGTTGGCTTCGCTGGTCGTGTGAGCCCGGAAAAAGGTGTGCCAGTGCTCCTAGAGGCCGCGAGACGTCTCCCCGCCATCCCTTTCCAGATCGCCGGCAACTACGACCGGCAACCCGACCTGATTACTCAGGCACCCGCCAACGTCCGGTTCCTGGGGGCACTTTCGGGGCAGTCGCTCTCCGACTTCTACGAGCAGATGCGGATGCTCGTCGTGCCCAGCATCTGGTACGAGGGCCTGCCGACTGTCATTCCCCAGGCAATGCTCCGCGGAAAGCCCGTCATCGCTTCGCGGATCGGAGGCCTATCGCACGTGGTGCAAGATGGCGTGACCGGGCGACTCTTCCGTGTGGGCGACGCCGAAGACCTTGCCTCGTGCGTGCAGGCCCTGTGGGCCGACCAAGAGGCCCAAACGCGCATGGGTCGAGCAGCCCGCGAGGAGGCGGCCCACCAGTATTCGCTCGACAGATACTACCAACGCTTGGAAAACGTCTTTACTTCCGCAATCTCACGACCGCTACATAGCCGAACCCCATGACGGCAGTTCGACGAAACCGAGGCTCATGCATGGCCGGAGCCGATTGTTTATCGCTGGGGTTACACAAAGGTTTCGCCGTTGCGTCGATCAGCTACAATACTGCCCTACTCAAAGCAATCCACCTCTTCGGCGACCTGTTTTCATAAGGGCCTTATGCGAGCCGAAATGACCGGAGACGACGTCCAGCGGGCGGATACTGAACTGCGAGCGAAGCATCGCGACGTCTTTCCCGACACTCCTTGGAGCGCGATGCGTCGAAACTGCGCGATCTTGCCGCTGGTGGCAGGCAAGGGCCGGCGCGTCATAGACATTGGGGGCGGCGTCAGCGTGATCGCGGGCATTCTTGCGCGGCTCGGCTGCGACGTGTGCGTGCTCGACAACTTTGAGTATGACCTCGGGTGGATTACGGCCACCGGAGATGATGATTTCGCGGCCACAACTTCACAACGGAGGGAAGCCCTCACAAGCGAAGGCGTGCGGTTTATCGATTGCGACTTGTGCGACGTTTCCCTCACGCAGTGGTTTGAGCCGGAGACGACAGATGCGGTGGTTTCTTTTCACTGCTTCGAACACCTTCATCACTCGCCTCGTGGCTTGCTCAAGTCTGCGTTGGAGGTGATGAGACCTGGCGGGGTTTTGCTGCTCGAGACCCCCAACGCCGTGAATCTTCTGAAGCGATTCAAGGTACTCGCGGGTTACACCAACTACGCGTCGTACGCCGACTACTGGAATGCCCCTAGGTTTGGTGGACACATCCGCGAATACAGCGTAGGGGACTTTCATGAAATGGCCACGTTATTAGGGGTGCACGACTACAAGGTGTATGGCCGCAACTGGTTCGGAAAGCTCGAGGCGATCGTTGGCCATGGCCCGGCGTTCCAGCTCCTGGACGGCCTTCTCCAAACGGTTCCCGGGTTTTGTGGCAGCTTGTTCTTTGAAGCCCGGAAGCCACGACGTTCAGGCACGTAACGTCTCCGGATACATGGCCCTGCCCCACGGTCCAAGATTCGCTGCATGAGCCACACGAACACACCTCGTTGCCCGATCTGCCACGACAACGTGGATTTTGTCGCCAACAAGCGGAAATGGCATCTTTGGCGCTGTAACCAGTGCGACCATTACTCCGTCCTGCCTCCACCGACGCCCAACGAACTCCGGCACATCTATTCATCGGAGACAGGCTACGGAAGCGGTCGTGAGAGCGACCTGGCGGCGACCGACCCGTTGCCCGCAAAGAGCATCGATGCAGCGCTTGCCAACTTCGGGGTCGCGCGGGGCGCATTCCTCGACGTCGGCTGCGGGGACGGGAGGCTCTTGTATCACCTTCGATCGCTCGGGTGGTCCGTGAGTGGCACCGATTACTCGCCAACCTATGTCGCCAAATGCAACGAGCACGGAATAGACGTACGGCATGGCGACCTCGAGCAATCGGGCCTTGATCGTGCTTCGTGGGATGTTGCTCACATGGGAGACGTGATTGAGCACGTCGTCGACCCTGTCTCCGTACTGAGAACAGTCGCCGAATATCTAAAGCCTAGGGGCATGATCGTCTTGCGCACGCCAAACGCGGCGAGCGGATACAGCCGATTCTCTGCCGCATTGGCGAACTTGACGCGTACCGAGTGGCTCGCCTCCGAAGCCCCCTGGCACCTCAACGACTTCACGCCTCGTTCGCTGACGCTCGTCCTGCGTCAAGCAGGCTACGATTTGATGGCGTGCACATCGGAGGGACGACGTCCGTTCGGCTACAGCGTCGGCAGTTCGGGTTACCTTGACGATGAGAAAAAACGGCTTAAGGGCCTCGCGGGCGGGCCGCGTCGCCAAGCCGTTCTTCGCCTAGCCCCGAAGTTGCTGCCTGTGGCAGCATGGACTGCAGGGCCGTTCTGTCTCGGACGACTCACGGACCTCGTCATGGGCCGCGGAGATTATCTTGTCGCTTTCGCTCGCAAGACGAGAGCGCCATGCTGACGGCACTCATACGTAGAATCTCTTCAAACCCATTGCTGCGGTTTTCCACCGGCCAGTAATGCGCTTTTCACACGGCGTTACATCCCCATGAGTGCATCCATCACCGCCAAACGCGGGCACCACTTCGTCAGCGGACTCCTCGATGAAAACTCGGTCATCATTGACCTGGGAGCAAACCGCGGCAACTTCTCGAACGAACTTGTCTCGGAATATGGGTGCCTTTGTTATGCAATCGAAGCCGTCCCCCGACTGTTTGACACCATCCCTCACCATCCAAGAATCCGAAAATTCAATCTCGCGATCTCCGAGAAAAATAGTCCCATCAGCTTTTCTGTCTCGAGCCAGGAAGAATCGGGAAGCGTGTCTAAACTCCCCTCGGACATGGTGGCAGAAACCATTTCTGTGAATGGAGTTACCCTCGGATCATTCATTGTATCTCAACGGATTGATACTGTGGATCTGCTCAAAATCGACATCGAGGGAGCCGAGACGGGGCTCCTCAAGACAATCGACGATGCCACGCTGTCCAGAATCAAGCAAATCACTGTCGAATTCCACGACTTTCTTCCTTACTTCGATCAAAAAGAGGATATCCGCATCATCAAGCATCGGCTCGACAATCTCGGGTTCGAATGTATCCGCTATTCAATGCGTTACCATGCAGATGTATTATTCATCAACCGTACCCTATCTGGACTGACGCCTTTGCAAATAGGCTGGCTCAAGTGGGCCGATCGCTTCACACGTACTTTGAAGCGTTATTTGCTGCGATAAGATTGCGACGGCTCGGACCAAGTCGAGGTTCGCGTTTCGCTTAACGATGACTCGCAGGCTTTCCAGACGCCGACCGAGTGAGGGGAATACTTCTACCGAGGAGCATTCGCTTAACCCGGCCAACTATTCGTAGCGCTACATTCGCCGGGTCATAGATTTTTCGGTACCGGGATGTGGTGTAGGCATCCAAGAAAACGTGGTGCGGGAACGGCCAAGCGTCCAGATCGTACAACTCGTCAATCGCGACGTCGTACTTCGAGGATGCCGCGGAATGCCGCCCCGTGCCATCCATGCCGATGTTCGTCGAGAGCGACCGTCGGGGGTACACAGTGACGCAACCCCTCAAAAACCGCGTGTACTCCGCGCGGATTGCCCAGCTGTCAATCTTCCCATTCATTTGCGCATCGAGCATCGCCGGCAAGTCGCCACCGCCAAGAGCGTGGTGCTGTCGAAGCAACCGACTACGTCGGTACTCTGCATAATGCGGCACTGACCAGTCATTCCAAGCCCATCGATCCCGCCACGAAGCCCATCCCCAGCAGTGAAAGCGAGGGAAAAAGAACGAGTTGTACGGGTATTCGGCCGGCACCACCTGATACGGCGGCACCCAGGTGCCAATGCTAAACACCGTGTACTGCGACTCATACTCGTGGAGCGCGTGATTGAGATACGTCAGTGTGATAGGGGACGTGACAATGTCGTCTTCTATTACGACCACGCGTTCGTGTGCCGCAAAGACTTCCGTTAAGCCCGTAATCACGGATCTTGCGCACCCAAGGTTTTCCTCCCGCGGGACAACGCGAACGGACGAGAACCCGCTCGCACTTGCTGCGACACTTCTGACCGCATCGCATGCAGCCTGATCCCGATCCGACCGAGGCGCATCGCAAAACACAGTGACATCCGACTGCTGAGCGAGATCGTTGCCGGCCAAGGCTGCAAGGGTGCGGACAAGATGCTGTGGCCTGTTAAAGGCGAACACCGCGATATGAGCCGGGTCGCTCTTCATGGCAATACCTGGCCCCTTACATCACACCCTGCGGCCGCATACGCATCCACAAGCTGTCGAAGGACTACGTCGCGGTCATGGCGAACGACGGCCTCTACCCTTCCGGCCTCCGATAGTGACCGCGCAAGCGAGTCGTCTCGGAACACCTGGCACACCCGGTCGGCCAGCGTCTCTGCATCTCCCGCGGGAAAGAGCAGGCCAGTTCCACCGTCTCGAAGCATCTCGGGAACCCCGCCCACGTAACTGCCGACAACCGGGACTCCCACAACCTGTGCTTCACCAACACTGTTGGGACTATTGTCGATATGCGACGCACTCACAAAGACGTGTGCCGCTGCCAACTCCCGCGCCATCGCTGCAGCATCGAGAAAACCGAGAAAGTCTACCCGATCGCCGACGCCCAACTGCCGGAGTTCGTTGATAAACATTCGCCCATAGCCGCTCTTTGAGTTGGCTCGTCCTGCGATCCGAACCTGTACACCCGGGAAATCGCGGGCTATGATCGGCAATGCCCGCAGGATTGTATGGCATCCCTTGTGCGCCCCGGCAAGATTTCCAAAAAATAGTGTGTGCCTGTTGATCGACGCAAGATCCCATCTCGCACCATAGAACTCGTTCCGAAGCAGTTCGCCGACATGATGATAAACCGCGGCGGGGTTCCGGGCGTGCAACTGACACCGATCCCAAGACGTTCGGCCAAGAAAATGAGAATGGGCCTGAAAAACGTCGGCTTCCACTTTGGCTCCAAGCCGCCATGTCCTGCGCGTGCCAATGACCCCCGACATACGGACTAGATCGATAAGCCGTTCATTGCGGAAGACATCCCAGAGATCAAGCTCTCCGAAGGTATGCCACTTGTAGGCGTCCAGAATTCCCTGCAACGAGACCACGCTTCCGCAGCGATGCTTGGCGCGACGAAGCGCGAGCCCCAGACAATGCTCAGTGCCGTGCACGTGAATCAACGCGGGTTTGTAGTCATCGATAACGGCTGTAGCGTCGTCGAGTCCTTCCCAGGAATAGTTCCAGTACTGCCAGCGGCGTCGGCGCGGCAGGATGACATAACGAACACCGTCTTCGACGAACTCGTCGCGGCGGGCTCCCGGAAATGGCGCCACGACGCACAAGTCACATGCGACTTTCTGCCGCACTTCGTCCAAAAGACACGCGATCCATGGCCCGGCCATAGCGCTTGGGGCTCTCAGCCGGTGAGCCATGGCAGGAACGAGCGTCGACGTAAGCCAGAGTATGCGTTGCATCAAAACGTCTCCTCGCGTGCTACGTGGAGGCTGGGTAATTCCCGCGACGTGTCATCCGTCACTGAACCGTGAAAGGAAGTCGTGCAGCGGCATCGCGTGTGAAGCAATCCCTCGCTCGCCACCCCACAGACGCTCGACTTCCCCTTCAAGCGACGACACAGGCACACCGCACCTCTGCGCGAGGATCTGAACGTACGCGAGTCGATCGCGATGAACAAGATCCAGCACCTCGTCCCGAATCGCAAATGGATCCGGCGGAGTCGAGACGTAGTCTGCGACGGCTGCGGCCACTGCGTCGGGCCGTGGCGCGACGAACCGGCTGTTCCGCGGCGTGAAGTATCGGTTTCTTCCCCCTCGATTCGGTGTCGTCACTACTGGCAGTCCGCACATGAGATACTCCATCGACGCAAACATCGCGCCTTCTCGTGGAGAAAGTGCTAGTCCGACCCTGGAGGCGTTATAGATCTCGCGAACCTGCTCTGGCGGAATAAACGTGCGGTTAAATTGAGCATGGTGAAGCCGCGGCTCGTACGAATGCAGATCGAAACTCTCATGACCATTCTTGTACGTTACTACGCAGAGGCTTTGCACCGCTTCGGCGAGGTGAAGGCGTTTAAACGGCTCCAGTTGCGCGACGTACACGGCATCATACCGCTTCCCCACAGATACGCTGGGGCGAAACCAGGATTCACACACGTGCAAATTGTGGCTGGAGGGATATGCCTCAAGTCCGATCAGCCGTAACCATCGGGCTTCGGAGGGCTCATTCGTCATCACGATGAGACGTTTCCTACCGCGGTACGGTAGTGAATTCTTCACGTAGCGCCACAGACCTCGCGCCCGGATCCAGCCGCAGTTGTGATAGAGAAACGTGAAGGGTCGTCGAATCGCGTGAAGGTGCAACAGCGTGCCAAATCCACCCGTGACCACGAGCGGTTCGCGACTGAGTATATAAACGGTGTTCGCTTTCATCGCTTTTGCTGCAGGAACCGACTGGCTGCGATTGCGCCTGATCTCCCAGCCTGCGATGACATCAGGCCTCGTCTTCCGACGAGGCCGCTAACGAACCCGCAGGAACCCATACTCCTCATTGCTGCTCGACACGGAGCAAAGCGCGTATCCGGCCGACCGCAGTTTCTGGATAGCGGCTGTTGTCTTGGCGAGGCCAACATTCGGAAAGCGGTGGTGGAACTCGATTAAGACTTGCCGGGGTAGGATTCCCGATGACAGCATATCGTCTATGACATCGTACTCGGCACCTTCGATATCCATCTTGAGGATATCAAGAGAGGTATGACCGAGATCCGACATGATGGTGCGAAGTCGTTTGACGGGAACGTGGATGGCCCTGTCCTTCGTCGCGGGCCTGTCAAGGACCGTGTGCGACACGTGCGCATCGTTCTCGGGTGGATAAAATGCGATCTCACCATCAAAGGCTGCGATACCGTAGTCGTGAACGACCAGTCGCGTTGGCAGGTCTTGACCTCGTAGCCACGCAAGAGATTTTGGCGTGGGGTCGAAAGCGTGAACGGTTGTTCCGTACGTGGCGATGAACGCCGTATCGAAGGAAATGTCCTCTCCGATACCGAACGAGTACACCACTGATTCCGGAGTAATGCCGTCTGGGACGACATGCCATCCGCCGTACGTTGACCCAAGTCGCTGAGTGGCCACGCGAATATCGCGGCACACAAAGGGTTCTCGTCCCAAAGCTGTTTTGGCCATCTTCTTGAGCCACTGGATCGGGCTAGTCATCGGCGTGACCTTCCTGCCTGCTTGGCGTATGAGATGAACTCCTGACGCAATCCATGAGGGGCGTCATCGCTTCCACTAGCTTCGTGGGGTTATTTGCCTCAGCGTATCTTCGACAGCCGTCACGAAATGGTGATGAGCCTCTTAATGATCTTATCTGATCTGCAAAGCCGGGCACGAACAATTGAGGCAACTCCTCTCCCGAGGCAACGGTAACACCCAAGCCGTACGTGGCGATAGCGCGGCCGATGTAGCCTGCCTCACACCCCACCGCGGGAACGCAGTAAGCGGTCGACTTGCAGAGCATGTTACTGCTGTACGGCCACTCTTCGTAACACACGTGCAGTAACCCGCTGGCGGCAACGACGGCGTTGAGTTCGGCCTCGTCGAGCCATCGATCCTCGACGAGTACTCGGGCCGCGTCCCCCTCGGACAGACTCCTCAGAAGATCCTTGGTTTCCTGGTCAAATGTGTTGGGAACCGCTTTGCCCACCATGACGAAGAGCCATTCCTCGGGCGGCGCTCCCGCGGCCGCACGAAGGAATGCCTTGATACCCTTTCGGCCTTCGAGCGATCCCACCAACGAAACAATCTGCCGGCCTACGGCACGATCGCGTATCCGAGTGATGAGCGGTGTCTCGACGGAGGGGAGTGCTGTCGTCGTGAACTCAGGAACCGCGATGAGCTGTGGCCGCCCTGACGCCGTGAGATGGTCCTGACCAACAGTATCCAGAAGCAATAGAGCGAAGAGTCGCTTGGATCGCAGGAGGCGATATCGTCGCCCAGCGCGAATCAGCCGCTTGGCGACATCTCGAAGGCTCCATGTCAAAGGTGGAGACGGCTTAAACCACAAACCCGCAAACGGACAGTGGATGCTTGCCTCAGCCACCCGTTGGGGCAACATCTCTGAGATGAAGGAATCCAGATACAGGTGAACCACGACGTCTGGATATCGGCCGTGCGAACGGGATGCGGCGTCGAGGCACTGACTGAAGCTCGCCCAGAGCGCGGCAACACGGTCGTGCCCAGTCATCCCCGGCGCTTGGACGAGGGCCGTGGAGTCCCACGGCACTCTTCGGATGCGCTCAAACTCTGAGCCATCCTCCCGTGCCGGCATGGCGTTAAACAATCCGAGCGGACCCAGCAGCCATACGTCGCAACCAAGTTGCGCGAAGGCCTGCGAGTACACGGAAGCATACATCGGGTGGTGGCCGTTGTCGCACGGTTCCACGAGACAAACCAGCGGACGACTCATGAACCATCTATGCCGGCGGAATCAGAAGCGACGGCCTGACCGGCCCCTCGCAACCGATCGGCGGCCACGCGAGCTAGAAACAGCGGACTGTCGAGGTTTCTTCGCCAGAGCCGCCGAGGGTTTCGCACCAGGCGATGGGCCCAATGCAACCCGCATCGCTCAACCCACTTCGGCGGCATGGGAACATTGCCCGAGAAATAGTCGAACACGGCACCAACCGGCCCACAGAGCGACACCTTCACGCGTTCCCGGTTTTCCCAGATCCATTTTTCCTGCTTCGGCGCACCGAGTCCAATCCAGAGTACGTCGGCACGGGCATCGCTCACTCGCTCCGCCATTGACCTTAGTTCCGCTTCGGAAAAGTTCGCCTGGAAGGGCGGCGAGTACGTGCCGGAGATTGCCAGTCGCGGAAACCGTGTGCGGTGCCGATCGACGATTTTGCCGAGGGTCGCCTCTGACCCTCCGAGGTAATACACCGACTTGCCTCCAAGCTCGTTGAGCGCGTGGGAAACGGCCAGAAACAGGTCGGGGCCAGTAGCGCGTTCCCTGATATCGCCTCCAAGGATACGTGACGCAATCACGACAGCGAAGCCATCAGGGACCAGGAGGTTCGCATGTCGGAGCGAGGCCATAAACGCTCGGTCCCGGTGAGCAGTCTCTGCGGAGTGAGCGTTCACGCAGGCGAAGTATCGCATTTGGTCGCGAGAGCACGCCCACTCCACGAGTTTGTCGACGGTTGCTGCGAACGTGCAGTTCGATACAGGCAGCCCACGCACAACCTCGTGACTGATGTCACCACCGCCTCGTGCTGCGTCGTGTTGCCCGCTCATAGTGTCGTCCTCGCGCCGTTGTCGGCGCTATCGCGAAGCCTGGATAACTCGCGGGCGTAAAAAGCGATTTCGTCGGCAACATAGTGTGACCTATTGAACCGGCCTCGGCCGCTGATTGCCGCCGCCGCCATGGTGTCGAGCCTGGGCCTGTCGGCAGCCAGCCCTCGAAGGACCGCCGCGACCGAATCGGCCCTCGCCTCAGACATGACGACACCGTCCACGCCATCCCGAACCACGTCGCGACATCCGCGGGCATCGACCGTGATCACTGGCACCCCGAGACAAAGAGCCTCCATTGCCGTGACCGGCATACCCTCCCGGGTACTGGGGAGCAGGCAGACGTCTGCAACGGCCAGTAACGGCGCGACGTCGTTCTGCCACCCCACGTCAACGAACCGCCGGTCGGATGTGAGGGCATCGCACTCGGCCGCGCTGAGCCCGTGGGCATGCGTGCGATCCGGTGACCCAACGAAGAGCATGGCGGAGTGGTCGATGCCGGCCTCAAGAAACCCTCGAACGGCGATGTCAAAGCCCTTGAATGCAGTTCGCCTGCCAACGTATGCGACCACGAAGGCGTTGGAAGCGATGCCCAGGCGTGCCCGTGTGGCATCCCGGACGCTCATCGGATACCGACTGGGATCGAACACGGCGAGGTCACAGCCCAAACCGCACGTCGGCACCACGCGAACCTGTTCATCGGAGACGTAGGAACGAATAGCCAGTTGATCCTCGTCGTTGAGCACGCACACGCGATCCATGCGCTGAGCGGCCCACGCTTCAACCCGGGCCACAAGCGATGACCGGTGCTGCCCTGACGCCGCGAGATGCATGCCGTGGTAGGTACCGATCCACAGCCGCGGCCTCGGGGGACTGACGCTCTTTGCTACCGCGGCGACCAGCACGGCAGCCGCAAAGTGGGCGTGAACGATTGACGGGTTCCACCGCGACACAAAGCGGGAAAGTTGCCACCCCGCAACGGCCAGATTCCATGGGGCCCCGGTACGGAAGGCTGGTAGCGGCAGACGATCGATGCCCGCGGGCCACGGCCGAGATTGGCCAGGCAAATCCGGGCCGGTGGCCACCGTGACGTCTTCACCACGAGCGCGCCACCCAACGGCCACCTCACGAAAAAACGTGAGGAAACTTGTCCCGCTGGGCACGACCAAAAGGAGGCGGCAGTTGTCGCCGCTCACGCCACGATCCTCCTGCGGGCGTATCGAACCCAGGCGACGGCTCTCCAAACGCACGCCTCCGCGCGCGACAACCGTCCTTCGTCAACCAACGTCCGAAGGACTCGCATCTCTCCCCGCGACATGGCAGCTAAGTCGCCGGTGCTTCCGCCCGGCGAGCATGGAGGTCGACCAAGAGTCGCCAAAGGCACATCTAGCATGGCGGCCGCATTGCCCTCATCAAGCCAGTCGAGCCAGAGCATAAGGTCTTCGCAGTGTCGCCATCCCTCGCGGAACCGACTGCGGACGGAACGCCTGGCGACGACCGTCGGAGTAGCGATGCCATTCCTGAGGAGGAGTTGTCGCCGCGTGATCGGAATACCTCGAGGAACGACGGGCGAGGCCGAGGGCAACGCCAAACTCGAAACGATGGTGCAACGATGAGCCGTCCACGCGATGCTGGGCCGGGCTTCCATCCAACTGACCTGCCGCTCCAGTTTGGCGGGCCACCAGGTATCATCGGCATCGAGAAAGGCCACGTACCGGGTATCCGGTCGCGCCATGGCCCACGCCGCCTCTCTAGCACCTCCAGGCCCGCGGTTTTTCGGCAGTCGGCCCAGCCGCACGTCGAATGGCCAACGTTGGCGAGCGAGGCCGTGGAGTACGTCCGCGGTACCGTCGGTTGAGGC
>Ga0114971_10001001_pt1 | contig 19318 bp, 17 predicted proteins | sample M_140625_MF_Meta_FD_87320 | JGI IMG/M metagenome (GOLD analysis project Ga0114971, IMG submission 87320) | Freshwater microbial communities from Lake Montjoie, Canada to study carbon cycling - M_140625_MF_MetaG | ecosystem: Environmental > Aquatic > Freshwater > Lake | place: Lake Montjoie...
TGATTTAGATGTTACCACCAATTTAAAAAACAATAAAGTCAATGACATTGAAAAGGCATTGTTAATAGATAAAATAGTGAGTTTTGTGGATTTTAATTTAGGTAAATATCCAAAATCAAAAATTACAGTTTCTCAATTAGATTATGAGCAAAATCCATTTTATGGATTGAATCAGTTGCCATCGTTTATAAATCCTTTTACGGATAATTATTTATATGAATTGAAGTTTTTGAAGACATATTTAAACAACTATTTAAAAACTACTTTACAATTGGATGCCCGAAAAGACAATTGGATATTTGATGCTGTTCAAATCTATTATATGATGAAATATATAGATGAAAACTACCCTGATGCAAAAATGATGGGGAGTATTGGTAAACTCCGAATTTTAAGAGGATATAATTTAGTTTCGCTGGATTTTAATGAGCAATACAGCTATTTTTATATGCTAATGGCTCGTAAAAATCTAGACCAGCCGCTTGGAGATCCTAAAAATACTTTGATAAAATTTAACGAAAAAATTGCTTCTAAATACCGAGCAGGTTTAAGTTTTAGATATTTAGCAGATTATATTGGAGAGGAGAATTTGAAAAAAAGTATTGCCGAATTTGTTTCTTATTCCAACAATAATGCAACCGATGCTAATAAATTTCAATCTATTATAAATACTAATTCGACTAAAAACACCGATTGGTTTTTCAACACTATTATCCGGTCCAGAAAAATTATCGATTATAAGTTTACGTCCGTTAATAAAACAATCGACAGTGTATCTTTTAAGCTAAAAAATAAAACAGGAGTTTCGGTTCCTATTCCAATATACGGAGTTAAAAATAAAGAAATCGTCTTCAAGGAATGGATAGCAAATGCTAAAGAAGACAGCATTTATACTTTTAAAAGATATGATGCTGATAAAGTTGTAATTAATTACAAAAATGTGGTTCCCGAATACAACCAAAGAAACAATTGGAAATCGCTGAAGCCATTTAGTTTATGCAACAGACCTATTAAATTTAATTTCATGAAAGATTTAGAGGATCCAAATTACAATCAGATTTTGTATGTACCAACCTTAGAGTACAATTTCTACGACGGTTTTATTCCGGGTATGAATTTTCATAATAAAACTATTCTAGACAAACCCTTTAATTTTGACATCACCCCCTCCTATTCTTCTAAAACTAGTTCCTTTTCAGGAAGGTTTTCATTAAGTGTAAATCAATATAATCGAGACAGCAAAATGTATTCTGTTCGCTATGGGTTGAGTGGCGAAAATTACCATTATGCGCCAGATGCCTATTACAAAAAGATAAATCCCTATGTTATTTTTCGATTTAGAGAAAACGATTTTAGAGACAACCATTACAAAAGTTTGTTGGTGCGACAAGTATATGTAAACCGTGAAGAGAGTGATTTTGTAAAAACTACTACAGAAGGTAATTACTCCATTTTTAATGTACGATTTGGTAATTCTAAATCTGAAGTTACAAAACTTTTTGGATATACCACTGATTTTCAACTGGCATCTAAATATGGAAAAGTATCTACAAGTATCAGTTTCAGAAGACTTTTTGATGATAATCGCCAGATAAATTTACGCTTTTATGCAGGTGCTTTCCTGTTTAACAAAACCGAATCGAATTACTTTAGTTTTTCTTTAGATAGAGCTACCGATTATTTATTTGATTATAACTATTTAGGACGCTCCGAAAGTACCGGAATTTACAGCCAACAATTCATTCAGGCCGAAGGTGGATTTAAATCGAAATTGGTTAACCCTTTCGCAAATGAGTGGATTACAGCTGCAAATGGAAGTTTCAATATTTGGAATTGGATTGAAGTATACGGGGATGCTGGTTTAATGAAAAACAAACAACAAGATGCACGATTTGTATATGATAGTGGCATCCGATTGAACTTAGTTACTGATTATTTCGAATTGTATTTTCCCGTTCAATCTAATAATGGATTTGAAATAATGCAGACAAAATATGCCGAAAAAATTAGGTTTATTGTGGCTTTTTCACCCCAATCACTAATTGGTTTATTTACTAGAAAATGGTTTTAGTAAGGAATTGAATACTATTTAAAATGGGTAACTTTTAGTTATATATTTGGAATTGAATATATAACAAAAACTACAAGCATAAAAAAAATACTTATCCGAATCAAGTTCATAATAAACACCCGCCTCATAAAAATCTAATATTTGAACATAAAAAAAATTGAAAAAGAAAAAAATGTTGTAGTTATATTTAGCGCTGAAAATTACAAATAAATATTCAATTTAGAAATATCAGCTTTTTTTTTGCAAATAGTAAACGAAAAGTATACTAATTTAGAACTAATCCGGCGAAAATGACTTTTTTTATTAAAATTATGAGGATATTTTGGCGGAGAAATGTTGGTAACCACTATAACCTCCACTACTTGGTAATTCTAAAATAATAAAATCACACTCGTCCTGTTTGTCAAACCTAGGAAATGTAATTGATAAAGCAGCAGCATAAGTTCTATAAAACAATGATTGTAAATTAGATGCAACTGCTCCAATTGGTATTGGAAAACTTATTGTTGTTAGTTCAATATCTTTAAATAAGGAATTGCTACTTATGTTTATTTGAAAGTATGTAAAACACCATTCCTGTAAAAATTAGAATTTGCATCGTTAACAATTATTTTTGCTTTTGCAAATTCTGCTTGAATGTGATATGAAAAAGTTGCTCCTCCCATTATTAAATCAAGCCTAACTTTTGTAGGAAAACCATTATGGTCTGAAAGTAATACATAGGATTGTGGAGTAATCCTTTTTACAACGTGTTCTGCTGTCAATAAATATGCTTCATCATTTTTTTTAATAAAAATAGCATTACCAATTTCTTCTCCTTGCGCTTTGGGAATTCTAATGTTGAAAATTACATAACCAAGTGCTTCTCTTTGAAATATCATATTTTGTTTTAATATTATTGTCTTAAAATATCTGATAAATAGTTTTTACTTGAAAAATATATTTAATATTATTCCTTATAAATTTATCTTTTTCTTTTTGTGGTAAAAGTGTTACTTTGGTTAGTTTTGGCTCCTTTAATTATGACCAATCTACCTGTTTATGCGCTACGCGATTGATTTTAGGTCTTTGATTTTTTTTCTTGTGCCTATGCTGTTGAAGATAATAATGCGATGGAATAATTGTAATGATTTTGTTATGATTTTTGTTTTTTTGTTATTTGACCCTTAGGTTGCCAACTTGACAATTGAATTAAGGTTTTTTGTGTTTACTTATGTTGTTATTGAAAAATGGTTTAGTCCTTATTTATTCATCCTGTTAATTCTAATTCATTCTTCTACATCATTTTGCATAATTACAGCTGAAGGCAATCCTTCATTTCTATTTTTTTAAACAACCGCTAACTTTATTTAAATTCCATCCATTTGCTAAAGTATTTATAAGAATTACGACCTTATATCCTTCCTATTTTTACTTATTGAACTGTCCGGATTTCCTGTTACTTTTGGATTATCATTTGAATATACTCTTCACTAATAATTTTCAAATTGCATGTCTAATTTGTTAAATAATACCAAATTTTAATTTTTTTATTTATTTACAATTTTGAGATAATTTTTTGAAGTATTTTACGGTGTTTTAGTGTTTTTTTTACGGTGTTTTTTAGTAGGATATCTTTTGGACAAATTGTATTTGATTAAAATTATCTTTGCTATTTCGTAAAGTGATTATTGGAAATCGATACTTATTAGAATCATAATTAATTGATGTTTTTGTAATAAAATAAATAGCCTCCAAAAAATATTTTTCGGAGGCTATTTAAAAAACAGATTAGGATGTATTATATAAAACCTAAATTTCTAGCAACATCAATTAAATCTTTGTCAGATCCATTATCCAGTATGAGTTGTTTTTTAATGTTAGCTTTTCTTTTTTCAATCGTACTTAACGAGAGTGGAATAAAATCAGGAAGATTAATTGTTTTTATTCCTTGTGCAATGAATTGAAGAATTTTACTATCAAAGTCGTCCCAATTGATATTCTTTTGAATCATTATTTTTTGAGACCCTTTAATTGATTTACTGAAATATACTTCATTTTTTTCAATGCTTTGAAATATTTCTGGAAAGCATTTGTAGCTTAAATCACTTTTGGCTATAAAACCTTCGGGGTTAATTCCTTTATAAATTTGATTTACCCATAAAGGTTCGTTGTGCATGGATATGACTACTATTTTACAATTCGGAAAAATTTTTCTGATTAGTAATGCTATATCACTACCCGATAATATTTTCTTTTCTTCATAAGCAGGAAGACTAATGTCTATAAAAGCAAAATCAATTGTTTTCTCTTCAAGACGATAGTTGTTCATTGTATTGTAAGCTTGCTTGCAATTAAAAGCTATAAGGTATTCTGCTTTTTTATTGGATTCGATATTTGCTAAAAGCGTTTGATAAACATCTACATTAATAGGGTGGTCGTCTACTATCAAAATAGTTCTTTTCGAATTATTGGATTTATCCATAGTAGTCATTTTCTTGTTAAAGAGAATCAAAACTAATTAAAAAATATTAAAAATTACGGTTTTACCGTAAAATTGATTTTTTAGACCCTTCTAAATTGCAAAAAAAAATGCAGTTTTCGTATGTACTTATTGACTCGTCCGATTATTTAAACTCTACACTAGAACACATTAAAGAATACGATGATTTTTTGTGTGTTGCAGTTTGCAAAACAAGAAAGGAGGCCATTAATAAAATTCTTGAATTAAAACCCAATGTTGTTTTCTTATCCTTTACTAGTACGGATAATGCATCTGATTCAATTTCGTTTTCCATATTGAGTGAATTGCATGAGTTTTTGGAGGAGTTGCCTACTATTATAGTATTAAGTGCTATTAAAGAAGCTGCCTACGAAGCTTATCAACGGGGCGTGTCTGGTTATTTATTAACCCCAGTTGATTCGAATGAATTGCGAAAATGCTTGATGCGCTATCAAAAGACGCATAAAGCTTTGTATAAAGATACTATTTCCATAAAATCCAATGGCGATTATAATTTTATTCGATCTAGTGAGATTGTTTATTTGAAAGCTGATAATAATACTACTGATTTTTATTTGAAATCCGGTAAAGTAATTTCAGCTTATAAGACCCTTAAGCATTTTGAGAAATTATTACCCTTTTATTTTTTTAGAATTCATCACGGCTATGTTATTAATATCCAATATGTAAGTAGGATTAATTTAGGTAAGAGCAGTTGTTATTTACAAAACAATGAAATCATACTTCCTTTTTCAAGAACCTATAAGACCAATATTAATACCATCATTCTTCGTATTTCTTAAAAATTGTTGTGTTATTCTCAAAATACTACGTGTTACTCTTCGAGGTATGCGAGTTACTAAACATGCTTATAAAATTGGTTATTAATTGGTTAGACTTTATAAATTTGACTATTCCAAAAACGGAATATTAAAGCTTTAATGGGTGTTTTTAATGTAGGGAAAAGACATTAAAACACTACTGTAAAAGACTTCCCTTCTTTTCAGAAAAATCAAATGAATTATTGTGTCCAGAAGACATGACAGAGAAACTATTTCTAATTTTTAAACTGATTTTTTATGAAAACCAATTTCTTAGTAAAACTATTTTTATTTACCCTATTATGTGTATCTTTATATTCTTGTACGGCAGATGAAGTATCATCAACACCCAAAATAAAAACCGATACCAATACCGCGGCTAAAGATGGTGAACCTATATTGCCTAATCCTAGATAATAATTGAATGACCATTTAACTATGGTCATTTTTTTTATTATTTTTGAAAAAAAATTGAAAAAATATCCTTTTTTATTGATTTGTTTTAGCTTATTGCTAATTATTTCCTGTAAGCAAGATAATATTTGTGTATTAAATTCAAACTTGTTCCAAAGAGATGTCTATAAAAAAAGTAAAACAGAATTAAAAATACAATATTTAGATTCCCTGGAAGGAATTACTAATGAAGTTCACAACGACTCCATTCTAAGATCTTTTTTATTTGATTTGTCAAATGAATACTATTACCAAAACCAAAATAAAAAATCATTTACTGTTTGTAAAAAAATCCTTAGTCTTTCTAAAACCAGTAGAGATACTTTTTCAATTGCAAAAGCTTACTCGTATATTGGAGATACATATCAGATTTCTAAAAAAGATAGCGCCTATTATTATTATCAAAAATCTGAAAAACTGTATAGAACTTTAAATAACAGCGATTATGTTGGAAAAATGTTATTTAAGAAGGCCTATATTCTATTTTTTGAAGGGAATTATATTGAAAGTGAAGCAGAGGTTTCTAATGCCTTACTTTACTTAAAAAATGGTAAAGATCCAGAAATGCTTTACACCGCCTATTCATTATTAGGAATGAATTTTGAAAAGCTTGAAGAGTATCAAAATGCTTTAAAATATCAATTTTTGGCTAAAAATATTTTAAAAGATATAAAAGGCAGAAATTCAAATCTCGAAAAAATATATATTTATGGGGTGGTATCTTCAATAAACATCTCAAATATTTATGAAAAAACACTTCAATTCGATAAATCAATTCAAGTATTGCAAGGTTTATTGGTACCTGGTCTAAAAGAAAAATGGATTCAAGGTTACGTTACCATCATAGGAAATTTGGGTTATTCTAAAATGAAAAGTGGCAGTATTAAAGGAGTAGAAAAATTATTTATTGAAGCATTAAGTATTTCAAAAAAAAATGGCACAGATGCTAATGTTATTTATAAATTATTAAACCTTGGCGAATACTATTCTATAATAAAAGACAATGTACGCTCTAAAAGTTATTTAAAACAATCTCTACAATTGGCTGAAAAGCTAAAAATGGGAGAGGAAACAAAAAAATCATTACAATTACTATCTCAAATTGATAAGCAAAATGCGGCTGAATATAACAAAAGATATATTGTTATTAATGATAGTTTGGCCAAAGCCCAAAGAATTAACAGAAATAAATATGCCCGAATAAAATATGAAACATCAGTAATGGAAGATGAGAATAAGATTTTGAGTGATAAGAATACTTATATCTTTATTGGCGCATTAGTTTCGGTTTTTTCTTTAGCATTAATAATTGTTTACCGATATATTAAAAGTCAAAAAAGAGAGATTGAATTTACAAAAGCACAACAAAAAGCAGAAGAAGAGATCTTTGATTTACTTAAAGAATATCAGTTAAAACTCTGTGTAGCAAAAGAACTAGAACAAAACCGCATTTCTAAAGAATTACACGATAATGTTATGAATAAGCTTTATGGTGCTCGAATGCAGTTAGGAATTTTGAATAATAGTGATGTTAAAGAAATAAAGGAAAAGCGTTTGATTTATGTTGGTTTACTTCAAGAAATAGAGCAGGAGATTAGAGGTATTTCGCATGATTTACAATCCGACATTATTGACAATCAATTTGATTATATCCCTTTATTGTCTAATTTGATTCAGCTACATAATGAAATTGGAGCTACTTTTTTTACTGTTGAAGTAGATTCTAAAATCGACTGGGATTCAATTGATAGTTTAGTAAAAATTACCATTTTTAGAATTGTACAAGAAAGTCTGTTGAATGTAACAAAACATGCTAAAGCAAAGCTGTGTATGGTATCTGTTTTGCTAGAAGCAAACCATTTAATTTTGATGATAAAAGATGATGGTATTGGCTTTGATGTTAATTCTACTAAACAAGGTATCGGATTGAATAACATTCAAGAACGAGTTAAAACCATTAAGGGTACACTTGAAATTAGTAGCACGTTCAAAAAAGGCACTTCTATTAGATTGAATGTAAAAATCGGAAGTTTATAATACTCCCTATTTATTTAGTTTGATTTCCAGGATACAAATTTATCTCCAAAAATTTTCATGACTTAACTTACTTTTTTATCTAGGATCTTTGCTCTTTTGATATAAAAATGAACGAATTCAGTTGTATTTCAAGGCAGTAAACTTTTAGTTATTATTAAATTTAAACTTTCTACTAATTACAAACATGATGCACCTATTTTGAACAGATGTATGTACTTCTTGCGGAAGGATTGGTTTCATAATTGCAGGAGTCACTAAAATCATTTGGATTAAGTGACATCGCTAAAGAGACTAAAGTTTTGATATTTAATGAATAATTTAATTATCCTTGAAAAGAAAAAAACCCCGAAAATCATAGGATTTCGAGGTTTTTGATAACTTTTGAAAGTTATTTCGCGGAGAAAGAGGGATTCGAACCCCCGGACCTGTTACAGTCAACAGTTTTCAAGACTGCCGCATTCGACCGCTCTGCCATTTCTCCAATAAGTCACATCCTTTCGCTGAATGCGGTTGCAAATATAGTAACCTTTTTTTGATTTCCAAATAGATTCAAAACAAAATAATAAATATTTTTAATACTCTAAACTAATAGTTTCATAATCTAACTATATCAGTTTATTTTAAAAATATCACCTATTAAAAACAGATTTAATTTTGTTTTACAAAACATTGTTTTTGATTATTAGTTATCAAAATAAATTTACCTAACTTTTGCTTTTCTTTTAGTACTTTTTAAATAGATACTTGAATTAATTAATTTTAAAATTTATCACATTTAAGAATATAGTGTTTATTAAATTGTAAAAGCAGTAGCATTTTTAACTTCTCCAATCATAAAAGTACTATGAGTACTACCAATATGCTGTAGCGTAGTAAGTTTGGTAACCATAAATTCGCGGTATTCCTCCATGCCTTTTACGCAGATTTTTAGAATATAATCGTAATCACCACTAACATGGAAGCATTCTAAAACTTCTGTTAATTTTACAACTTCGCTTTCAAATTTAGTTAGGAAATCTTTCGAATGTTGGATAAGTTTGATGTGACAGAAAACAACAAATCCTTTATTTATTTTGTTACGATTTAATAAGACAACATACTTGTCAATAATTCCTTCTCGCTCTAATTTTTTAATTCTCTCATAAACAGCAGTTACGGAAAGATTTAAGTTTAAAGAAAGTTCTTTAGTTGTTTTTTTTGTGTCTGTTTGAAGTAATTGCAGAAGTTTTTTATCTATTGCATCCATTTTGGGTTTTGGTTGAGGGTACTGGGTTTTGGGCTAAGGGATATGGGTTTAGGATAATTTTTCTAAAATTTATTTAATTCGATTACAAATTTAGATTTTTATTCTAAAAAATACTATTTAATTAGATTTAAAAACTAAATTATTTAATTAATATTGACATTTGTTCTAATATTAATGATTTTTGATGTGTAATAAATTTTTAAAAAATAAAATGGAAAAATTCAATCCTGCAGACAAAATACAAGACTTACAATATTTTGGAGAATTTGGAGGTGTAAATCCTTCTATATCTGACTCTTCTACCTATACATTTCTTTCTGCAAAAACAATGTTTGACGCTTTTGAAGGTAATGCCGAAGGTTGCTATTTATACTCTAGACACTCTTCTCCAAGTAATTTATACCTCGACAAAGCACTAGCAGCAATGGAAGGCACCGAAACTGCTAATGTTTCTGCATCTGGAATGGGTGCCATAACTCCTACTCTACTTCAATTATGCAGCGCAGGTGATCATGTTGTTTCTAGCAGAACTATTTACGGTGGCACTTATGCTTTTTTAAAGAATTTCACTCCCCGTTTTGGAATAAAAACCTCCTTTGTAGACATTACAAAATTAGATCTAGTTGAAGCAGCAATTACTAATGCTACAAAAGTTTTATATTGTGAAACGGTAAGTAATCCATTGTTAGAGGTTGCTGATATTGCTGGACTGTCTATGATTGCTAAAAAGCATAATATAAAGTTAGTGGTTGACAATACTTTTTCACCACTTTCGGTTGCTCCAATTTCACTAGGGGCGGATATTGTGATTCATAGTTTAACCAAATATATCAACGGAAGTAGCGATACTGTTGGAGGTGTAACTTGTGCTTCTAGAGAATTCATAAACAGTTTGAAAGATGTGAATTCAGGTGCAAGCATGTTATTGGGGCCAACGATGGATAGCTTGCGATCTGCATCGGTAATGAAAAACTTACGTACACTTCACATTCGAATGAAACAACATAGTTATAATGCTATGTATTTGGCTACTAAATTTGAGAAAGACGGGTTAAAAGTAGTTTATCCTGGTTTAGAAAGTCATCCTAGCCATAAATTATATGCCACTATGATAAATCCTGAATATGGTTTTGGAGGAATGATGACAATTGATGCCGGAAATATTGATAAGGCAAATGAGTTAATGGAGTTGATGCAAGAAAAAAATCTTGGCTACTTAGCCGTAAGTTTAGGATTTTACAAAACTTTATTCAGTGCGCCAGGAACCTCAACATCCTCTGAAATACCTCTAGAAGAACAAAAAGAAATGGGACTTACAGATGGATTAATTCGTTTTTCAATTGGTTTGGATAATGATATAGAAAGGACTTACCAATCCATGAAAGAGTGCATGTTGGCTGTAGGAATTTTATAGAAATAATTAGTATTTTTTTTTATAAGCTAAGACTATTGAATTGATTTTTTAAATGAGTTTTTTGTGTAAATTTGTAATTCGAAAACTAATTATTTGAAATCAAATCCTACAAAATCAGCTTTAACAGAAAAAGAAGGTATTCCACAACCGCAAAACATGAGCACCTCATCTGCAGAGGTAATTCAGGAAATGCGCAAGAAACAACCTTCTGCAAAGGAGCTTATTAACAAAATACTAGCACACGACAAATCTGCTTTAAGTAGAGCTATAACTTTAGTTGAAAGTACCAATCCTGCCCACCTAGAAAAAGCAAATACAATCATTCAATCATGTTTGCCTCATGCCAACAAGTCGTTTCGAATTGGAATCACAGGAGTTCCTGGCGTAGGTAAAAGCACATTTATTGAAGCATTTGGAAAATATTTAACTTCAATAGGGAAGAAAGTTGCTGTACTAGCGGTTGACCCAAGCAGCACGATTTCACACGGAAGTATTTTGGGAGATAAAACCCGAATGCAAGAATTAGTAAAAGATGAAAATGCATATATAAGACCTAGTGCATCAAGAGAAACTCTTGGTGGTGTTGCCAGAAAAACGCGCGAAACAATTATTTTGTGTGAAGCTGCAGGATTTGACACTATTCTAATTGAAACCGTTGGAGTGGGACAAAGTGAAATAGCGGTGCACAGCATGGTAGATTTCTTTCTACTATTAAAAATATCTGGAGCAGGCGATGAATTACAAGGGATTAAAAGAGGAATAATGGAAATGGCAGACGCTATTGTTATTAATAAAGCCGATGGCGATAATATCAACAAAGCGAAATTAGCTAAAGCTGAATTTAATCGTGCTTTACACTTATTCCCTGCAAAAAAATCGGGATGGATTCCTACCGCTTCTACCTGTAGTTCCATTACAAATGATGGCATTGTTGCTGTTTGGCAAAGTATTGCTGAATATAAAACTTTAGTGCAAGGCAATCATTATTTTGAACAAAAAAGACAAGATCAAAACCAGTTTTGGATGATGGAAACTATTAATAATCAGTTACAATACAATTTTTATAACCATCCAAAAATAATAGAGCTTCTTGAAGAAAATAAAAAAGCGGTTCAAAATGATGCAATTTCTCCTTTTACTGCAGCCATGAATTTATTAAAGGAATATTTTAAATAAATCATTTCTTTAGATAATAATCCGCGATTTCATTATTTCTTTTTATTATTTAAAAACAAATAGTAAACGGGAATTCCTAATGCAACTATAAACAATCCAAGGCCAGTGTTTCGTGTATCGTAAACTAATAAGGTGAAACATATTGCTGTGGTAATCATAATATATAGTATCGGAATTACTGGATAACCAAATGCTTTGTAAGGTCTTTCTGTATTTGGTTCTTTTTTACGGAGAATAAACAAGCCTCCTATAGTAAATATATAAAACAATAAGGATGCGAATGTTGAGTAAGTAAGCAAATCACTATATCTGCCTGAAATACACAATATACATGCCCATGCACATTGAAACCACAAGGCTTTTGCAGGAACATCGTTTTGGTTTAACTCTCCTGCTTGTTTAAAAAACAATGCATCTTTGGCCATTGCGTAAAACAATCTTCCACCAGATAATATCAACCCACTGTTACACCCAAAGGTAGAAACCATGATTAAGCCTGCCATTGCAAAAACGCCAATATTCCCCATAATAACACTTGCAGCTGCTGCACCTACTCTATCTTGACTCGCAAACATAATTCCGTGTTGCAGGATAGAACCATCCGGAGTACCATGCAGCGGCAATAAAGCCAAATAAGCAATGTTTGCCAAAATATAAATTACAGTAACAATTAAGGTTCCTAAAAATAAACTTCGTGGAATATTTTTTTTAGGGTCTTTAATTTCTCCAGCAATAAAGGTTACATTGTTCCAAGCATCACTCGAAAACAATGAGTTTATTATTGTTGCTCCCATCGCTCCAAGCAGAGCAATTCCGTATAATTTAGTAATGGTTAGCGTTCCGTTTTCATTTAGAACAGTTTTACTAGCATCCCACATATTGGTGAAATTAGTTGAAAAGGTATCGGTATGAAAACCAACATACAATCCGAAAATAATCAAGGCAAAGAGCGCAATTAACTTGGCCGAAGTAAAAACCAACTGAATTATTTTTCCGTTTCTAACCCCTTTTGTATTTATATAGGTTAGCAAAATAATACTAATCATTGCCAAAATTTGCTTGTTTGTAAAGACAAAACTTTCTCCAAAAGTGAAAATTTCATTTTCTAAAACAGGAAAAAATACTGCCGAATAATTTGCAAAAGCTACTGCTACTGCAGCAATAACTCCTGTTTGAATTACCGTAAAAACGGTCCATCCATACAAAAAGGAAACTAATTTACCGTAGGCTCTTTGAATGTAAACATATTGTCCGCCTGCGTTTGGCATCATTCCTGCTAATTCACCATAACTTAGTGCTGCCGACATCGTTAATAACCCAGTAACCAGCCAAATAATTAATATCCAAGCAGCCGAACCAACATCTCTTGCCATAGCAGCAGTTACTAAAAATATACCAGATCCTATCATAGATCCTGCTACTAAACTAGTAGCGTCAACAAGTCCTAAAGAGCGTTTCAATTCGTGTTTTGTGTCTGACATAATTGTTTTTATTGTTTCAAATATACTTTTTTTTAGTGATTGAAAAGATTATATTTTCTTTGCTTCTTCCCAAAAAACATCCATTTCAACAAGAGTCATGTCCATTAATGGCTTCCCTAACTCACCCGCTTTACTTTCTAAATATTGAAAACGTTTAATAAATTTTTTATTGGTTCGTTCCAAAGCGTCTTCTGGATTTACTTTCAAAAATCGAGCGTAATTAATCATAGAAAATAATACATCTCCAAATTCAGCTTCTATTTTATCTTGATCTCCAGACACTATTTCTACTTGCAATTCCTGTAGTTCTTCTTGTACTTTATCCCATACTTGGTGTGGTTCTTCCCAATCAAAACCTACTCCTTTCACTTTGTCTTGAATTCTACTTGCTTTTACCAAGGCAGGTAATCCTTTAGGAACTCCTTCTAAAACTGATTTCTTGCCTTCTTTAAGCTTTAGTTTTTCCCAGTTTTGTTTTACTTCTTCTTCATCAGCCACAACTGCATCACCATAAATATGCGGATGTCTAAAAATCAATTTATCGCAAATTTCATTACAAACATCGGCTATATCAAAGTCATTGGTTTCACTGCCTATTTTGGCATAAAAAACGATATGCAACAGTACATCTCCTAGTTCTTTTTTAATCTCTTGCAAATCGTTATTTAATATAGCATCTCCCAATTCGTAGGTTTCTTCAATAGTTAAATGTCTTAAACTTTCAAGGGTTTGCTTTTTATCCCAAGGACATTTATCTCGCAAATCGTCCATAATATCTAGTAATCTTGCAAAAGCGTCTAATTGTTGTTGTCTAGTATTCATGTTTTTTTGATTTTTGTAAAAATAACAAATCCTGTCAGGAAATCTTCTTGACAGGATTAAATTTTATTTATAAAATTAGGATTACTCTTTTTTAGCGGTTTTCTTGTTAGTCTTAACTTCTTCAACTACTTGTTCTTTTACAGAATCCGCATTTTCTATAATAGAGTCTTCTTTAGAAACCATTCCTTTTGCTTGAAGCATATTGTACCAATTCAATACTTTTTTAATGTCAGATGGGTATACTCTATCTTCATCATAATCAGGAACGATTTGCAAGAAATATTCTAATAAATTAGCAGTATCTTCTTTATGAGAAATAGCAGGTCCTTCGTTTTCTTTTACCGCAATAACTCGCATTATTTCAACTAAGGGTTTCTCTTCGCTATGCGTATACATAGAAATTTCAGACAACAAACTTACATTACTTCGCATTCCAACGGTAATTCTTTTACCGTCCAACATTGACTCAGCAACAAATCCGGAACGCGTTTGTACTTTCAATTCATATAATCCTGGTTTGCCTGAAATGGCCAATATTTTATCTAAATTCATTTTCAAAAATTATTTTATAGGTAGTAAATATATTATAAAAGTTCAATTACAATAGCAATTACTTAACAAATTTTTTAAAATTGGAGGTATTAAATTTATCTTCCTTTTTTATTGTAAAATTTCATTCTGTAATCCGGACGAGCTTTGCCATCCATAATATTTTGTAACTTCTTTTTAATCAACGTCTTTTTCAACATTGCAATTTTATCAGTAAAAAGAATACCCTCAATATGATCGTATTCGTGCTGGATAACACGCGCAATTAAGCCATCATAAACTTCAGTTTTTTTATTGAAATTCTCGTCATAAAATTCTAAAGTGATTTTTTCTTTACGATAAACATCTTCACGAACATCTGGAATACTCAAGCAACCCTCGTTAAAGACCCATTCTTCTCCCTCCTCATTCAACATTTTGGCATTAATAAAGGTTTGTTTGAATCCTTTCAATTGGTTTTGTTCCTCTTTAAACAAATCTTCGCTATCGCTAAAAGGCTCCGTATCAATTACAAAAACTCTAATTGCCAATCCAACTTGTGGGGCTGCTAATCCAACGCCATAAGCATTATACATTGTTTCATACATATTAACAATTACCTCCTGTAAATTTGGATAATCAGTGGAAATATCTGCACCTACTTTTCTTAAAACAGGATCACCATAACCGTATATTGGTAGTATCATTTTATGATATTATTTTTATTTTTTTGAAATCGAAGTGCAAAAGTAACAAAACAGATGTACTTTAAGAAATATCTATCGAATATTTAGTGTTTTGAAAGATAATCCTGAAGCATTATGGTTGCAGCAATTTCATCTACTAATGCTTTGTTTTGACGTTGTTTTTTATTTAATCCGCTATCAATCATGGTTTGAAATGCCATTTTAGAGGTAAATCGCTCGTCCGAACGTTCCAAAGACATGCCTGGAAATTCTTTTTTAAAATTAAAAACAAATTTTTCAATAATCTGGGTGCTTTCCGATGGTAAACCGTTCATTTGTTTGGGTTCGCCAATTAATACTTTGCTCACTTTTTCTTTAGCAAAATAGTCTTTCAAAAAAGCAATAGCAGTTTCGGATGGAATGGTAGTTAATCCCGAAGCAATAATTTGTAATTCGTCGGTAACGGCAATTCCGGTGCGTTTCATTCCGAAGTCTATGGCTAATATTCTAGGCATGTTAGGTTATAAAGATTGTTTGTATTTGATAAATCCGAAGATATTTACGACATTTTGTTTGACATCAATTTCATAAACACAAGTATAGCCTTTAAAAACATAATCTCTAATAGTTTCATTATCAAAATAAATAGATTTTTTAAACAAAAAAGGATGCTTTAAATCTTTTCTCAAATTTTTGATAATATCTTTTCTGAATTTTAAGGCTGCCTGAGGTTTGTCTTTGTAAATAAAATAAACTTGACTTATCAAATCCAATTGAAACTGTTTACTTAATTTTATTGTCATTTTCGGCAAAAATCTCATCCATCATTAAATCTAACTCGTCTAAGGAGCAAAATTCAGCGGTTCCATTATTGATTTTTTCTAATGAAGCCTCCAACTTTTTTTTATTTTCTTCAAAAAAAGGGTCTTCCCTAACAATTTTCAATTCCTCTGATGAAAAAGAATTCAAAAACTCTAAGATTTTGTCTTTAATTTGGGGCTGAAATTCTAATCTAATTACTTCCATAATCAAAATTTTTACATACAAATATAAAACATTTTTTGAATGAATTGGAGTTTTGATTTTGGTTTATAATTATATCTTTGTAGAAAATATAAACCATTATGCATTTACAATCTATTATAGAAAAAGCTTGGGAAAACCGAGAATTACTTAAAGAAGAAAATACCATAAACGCAATTAAAGAAGTTATTTACGCTTTAGACAATGGCTCTTTACGGGTTGCTGAACCAAAAGATAAAGGATGGCAGGTTAACGAATGGGTAAAAAAAGCGGTGGTAATGTATTTCCCAATTCAAAAAATGGAAACTCATGAAGTTGGTATTTTTGAATACCATGATAAAATGTTATTAAAAACAGGTTATGCTGAAAAAGGAATTCGAGTAGTTCCACCAGCTGTTGCTCGTTATGGTGCTTATATTTCTAAGGGGGTTATTTTAATGCCTAGCTATGTAAATATTGGTGCTTATGTAGACGAAGGAACAATGGTTGATACATGGGCAACCGTAGGTAGTTGCGCTCAAATTGGTAAAAATGTACACTTGTCAGGTGGAGTTGGAATTGGTGGCGTTTTAGAACCTTTACAAGCAGCTCCTGTAATTATTGAAGATGGTGCTTTTATTGGTTCAAGATGCATTGTTGTAGAAGGTGTTCGAATTGAAAAAGAAGCAGTTCTTGGTGCCAATGTTTGCCTTACAGCTTCCACTAAAATAATTGACGTTACCGGAAGCGAACCTATTGAATATAAAGGGTATGTGCCAGCTCGTTCGGTAGTAATTCCTGGGAGTTATACTAAGAAATTTGCTGCTGGAGATTTTCAAGTTCCTTGCGCTTTAATTATAGGGCAACGCAAACCTTCAACAGATTTAAAAACTTCATTAAATGATGCTTTAAGGGAATACGATGTGGCGGTTTAATAAATAAAATCATGAAAGTACTTGTTATACAAAAAAAACGAATTGGTGACGTACTAACTAGTACTATAATCTTTGAGGCTTTAAAAGAAAAATTTCCCGAATCTGAATTGCATTATATAATCTATTCTAATGCTGTAGATGTTGTAAAAAATAACCCATATATAGATAAAATAATCGTTCTAGATAACAAAGCACGAAAAAGTAAAATAGCATTCATAAAATTTTTATTTTCAATAAAAAAAGAAAAATACGATATAGTAATTGATGCTTACGGAAAACCAAATAGTGTGCTTATAGGTTGGTTTTCGGGCGCTAAAAAAACAATTACATTTTACAAAAATTATGCTAAATGGTTTTATTCAAATACAATTTATAGAACAGAAAAATCATTTTCTTCAGCCACAAGAGCTATTGAACACAGAATGCAATTATTAGAACCTTTAGAAATTAAATACAAAGAAATTGCACCTAAAATTGTTATTACAAATTTAGAAAAAGAAGCAGCAAAAGCAGATTTAGTTAATTCAAAAATAGATCTATCAAAACCAATTATAATGATAAGTGCTGTAGGAAGTAATAAAATGAAAACCTACAAAACCGAATATTTAGCAGAAATATTAAATGAAATATGCAACCAAAAAGAGGTTCAATTATTGTTTAATTATCTTCCATATCAAAAAGAAATTGCATTGGAAATTTATAATAGTTGCAGCGAAAACACAAAGAGTACTATTTTCATCGATTACTATAAAGAAAACCTTAGAGAATTTTTGGCAGTAACTAAACTTTGTCAAGCTTTAATTGGCAATGAAGGAGGAGCAACGAATATGGCAAAAGCACTTTCTGTACCAACATTTACATTGTTTTCCCCATCGGTTCCTAAAGAAGATTGGAATATGTTTGAAAACGGCACTACAAATGTTTCGGTTCATATTAATGACTTTGAAACATCAAAAAAAATCACTTTTAATGAGGAAGACACAGCTCTTTCTTATTTGAAATTTAAACCCCAATTATTTAAAGAAAAATTAATTGATTTTATAAATTATAATATTAAATACTAATGCGAATAGGATTTGATGGCAAACGGTTTTTTCATAACAATACTGGGCTAGGAAATTACTCTAGAAGCCTAATTAAAGTGTTGTCTGATAATTTATCAGAAAATGTGTACTTCCTTTACAATCCAAAAAAAAACAATACCTACAACTTAAATAATTACAATAAATCAGTTATTGAAGTATTACCTGAAAATTATTTATTAAAAAAAATAAGTGCTATTTGGAGATTATACTTTGTTTCAAATAAAATTAAAAAACAAAATTTAGCTATTTATCATGGGCTATCTGGAGAAATTCCAATAGGATTACCTATAAGAATAAAAAAGATAGTTACAATTCACGATTTAATATTTATTAGATACCCAAATTTATATTCCTATTTTGATAGAAAAATTCATTTTTTAAAATTCAAATATTCCGCAAAAAACTCTGATATAATTGTTGCTATCAGCCAACAAACAAAAAATGACATAATTTCATTTTTAGATATTTCTGAGGATAAAATAAAAGTTATTTATCAAGGATGTAATAGCGTTTTCAAACAATACTTTACTGAAATTGAAATTGAGAATACTATTAAAAAACATAATTTACCAAAGGATTATATACTTAATGTTGGAACAATTGAAAAAAGAAAGAATCTTCTAATTATTTTGAAATCCATAACTAATACCGATAAAAATCTAGTTGTAATAGGAAAAAAAACAGATTATTTTAACGAAATTTGGAGTTATATTATTTCAAATAATCTTAAAAATCAGGTATTTTTTTTAATGAATTTGTCTCTAGAAGAAATGGCAATTATTTATCAAAAAGCTACCTTATTTATTTATCCATCTATTTTTGAAGGATTCGGAATTCCAATTATTGAAGCGCTTTATTCAAAAACACCAGTAATTACTTCAACTGGAAGTTGCTTTTCGGAAGCAGGAGGAAATCATTCAATTTATATAGATCCAGAAAACAGTGAAGAATTAAGAGAAGCTATTGAATTAGTTTGGAACAATCCTTCAAAACGAATTGAAATGCAAGAAAAAGGGTTTGAATTTGTTCAAAAATTCAATGATGAAAATATTGCTAAAAACTGGCAACAACTTTATAAA
>Ga0114971_10001004_pt1 | contig 19273 bp, 19 predicted proteins | sample M_140625_MF_Meta_FD_87320 | JGI IMG/M metagenome (GOLD analysis project Ga0114971, IMG submission 87320) | Freshwater microbial communities from Lake Montjoie, Canada to study carbon cycling - M_140625_MF_MetaG | ecosystem: Environmental > Aquatic > Freshwater > Lake | place: Lake Montjoie...
AATCCACACCCAAGAGTTTGGTGATGGCGGTCTCGACTACTTTGAGTGCGAGTGAGCCCTCTACAGCCGATGCCACGGCCCTCTTCAATTGGGCCCAAGCGCAGTACCCGTCCTTGTTTCCACCGGGCTCCAAGAGCTTGATCTATGGCAGTTATCTTTATCGGTATTACCCAAGCACTCAACATTATTTGGGTGTGAGTGCGCAAGGAGACTCAAGCGGCGATGTGTTTGTTTTGGGACCCATCAGCAACAATTTACTCACGCGTGTAGGGGCCTTGCAGGGTTTTGCCTGCCTGGTCAATGGCGGGCTTTGCACATTGAGTGGCGTGAACGCAGCCTCTCGCTTCTTGCATCAAGCCACCTTGGGTTTTACAAGAGAGCAATTGAACGCTTTCAGTGCAGACTCCATGGGCCAATGGTTGGATGCGCAAGCGGCAATGCCAATCACGCAGTCCTATACCGAGACGATGCAAGCCATGGGCTTTGCCGCTGCTGCGAACATCAACTCCGCTGCAGGCATGGACAATGTGATTTGGCGCAAGCTCATCACCTCAAACGATTTGCTCCGTCAGCGCGTGGTGTTGATGCTGTCAGAAATTTGTGTGCTGTCCGTCTTGGGTGTGCCAAGTCAGTGGAGGCAGTTTAGCGTGGCCAATTACCTCGATGTTTTGGAGCGAAATGCGTTTGGAAACTATCGCACTTTGCTCGAGCAGATAAGCCTGACACCTGCGATGGGTTATTACTTGACCTTCAAAGGCAACATCAAAGCCAATTTGGTCACGGGCAGTCAGCCAGATGAGAACTATGCAAGAGAGCTCATGCAACTCTTTACCATCGGATTGATTGATCTGAACAACGATGGCACGCCCAAAATAAGGGGTTCAGTTGCTCTAGAGACCTATACGCAGTCTGATGTGAGTGGCATGGCTCGGGTCTTTACGGGTTGGGACTTGGATACATCTGGACTCACAAGTCCATACCCGCCTTTGGTCATGCAGCGACCGATGGTGCAGGTGAGCTCTAGGTATGAGACAGGCGCCAAGAGTTTTTTGGGTGTCAGCATTGCCTCGGGAACTTCTGCCGTGCAGTCCTTGAAAATCGCCTTGGATACGGTTTTCAATCATCCCAATTTACCGCCCTTTTTGGCCAAGCAAATGATTCAGCGCCTGGTCTCAAGCAACCCCAGTCCAAGCTATGTCAATCGAGTGGCCAATGCGTTCATCAACAATGGCGCTTCTGTGCGTGGCGACTTGAAGGCGGTGATCAAGGCCATTTTGATGGATCCAGAGGCCAGAGACATGAGTGTGATTTCGCAAAGTCCCTTTGCTGGCAAAATACGAGAGCCTGTGGTGCGTTTCTTAAACTGGGCAAAAGCGTTCAAAGCCACTTCGGCCTCAAATCTTTGGGCCGTCGGGGACTTGTCAAGCACGAGCACTGCGTTGGGGCAATCTCCTTTGCGTGCGGCAACGGTTTTTAACTTCTTTCGCCCCGGTTACGTCCCACCCAATTCGGCACTCGCAGATGTGGGTTTGACGGCGCCAGAGTTGCAAATTGTCGATGAAACATCGGTCGCGGGCTACATCAATTTCATGCAAAGAGTGGTGGCTGGAAGCGGTGTAGGGGATGTCAAGGCCGACTACACCTCGCTCATTGCCATTGCCAAAGACTCGGGTGCCTTGCTAGCAGAACTCAACACCTTGCTTTGCGCGCAGCAATTGAGTGCGGAGATGTTGGCTGGGATGAAGGCGGCATTGGACACGATCTCGATGACTACAACAGCAGGCCTTATGAACCGCATTTATGCGGCCTTGATACTGGTTTTTGCTTGTCCTCAATACATTGTTTTAAAGTGAAGATGCCTATGCACCCCAAGCTACAAGTCATTGAGCGAAATCAGTCTAGAAGAAGTTTTTTAAAGACGGGTTTAAGCTTGAGTGTGGCAGGTGCTGCAGCGCCGTTGGCCATGAATTTGGCAGCGTTGTCTGAGGCGGCTGCGGCGTCTTCAGCGCTCTCTGTGGGTGATGACTACAAGGCGATCGTTTGTGTTTTTATGTATGGAGGCAATGATTACGCCAATACCTTGATTCCCTTTGATGCTCCTAATCACGCGGCATACAACAGCTTTAGATCCAATTTGGCCATCCAGTTGCCGTTCTTGACGGACACGCTTTTAAAGCCCGCAACACCCCTTGTGAACTCGCGGCAATATGCCTTGGCGCCAGAGTTGTCGTCCTTGATTCCGATTTTTGATGCAGCTCAAATGAGTGTGATTTTGAATGTTGGCACCTTGATTCAGCCCACTACCAAGGCGCAGTTCACGGGTGCATCCGTTCCATTGCCCCCTAAACTTTTTTCGCACAATGACCAACAATCCTATTGGCAGTCGACTTACCCCGAAGGGGCAACTTCTGGCTGGGGTGGGCGAATGGGAGATCTGTTTCAGTCAAGCAACTCAAAGGCTGCTTTCACATGTATTGGCTTGGGGGGAAAGACCGTTTACTTGACTGGTAAATACACCTCACAATACCAATTGAGCTCATCGGGTTCGGTGCAAATCAATGGCATCAAAACGGCCTTGTTTGGCTCAAGCGCTTGTCAAGCGGCTTTGAATAAAATGATTGTGAGCTCCTCCAATCACCTGCTCGAGCAAGAGTACATCAAAACGACCTCGCGCTCAATCGATGCGCACGATCAGGTGAGCCTGGCTTTGTCCAAAACCAATCCGCTCACGACCACCTTTCCGATTGGCAACAGTTTGTCCGACCAACTTCAAGTGGTGGCGAAATTGATCGCTGCGCGAAGCTCCTTGGGGGTCAAACGCCAGGTGTTTTTCGTCTCCATCGGTGGGTTTGACCTTCACGCGGGGCTCACCAAATACCACCCTGGGCTGATGCAGTTGGTGGGAGATGCCATGTCTTCGTTTTACAAAGCAACGGTGGAATTGGGCGTGTCTCAGCAAGTGAGCACGTTCACGGCCTCAGATTTTGGGCGCACCTTGCTCAGCAACAGCGACGGGTCTGACCACGGATGGGGCAGCATGCACTTTGTGATGGGCGGTGCAGTCAAGGGTCAAAAATACATTGGCGCCGCCCCCGTTGTGGCCAATTCAGGCCCCGATGATGTGGGCCAAGGGCGCTTATTGCCCTCTATCTCGGTGGATCAAGTGGCCTCTACTTTGGCAACTTGGTTTGGTGTCTCGGCCCAAGATCAATTGAGCATTTTGCCGAATTTAAAAAACTTTTCTCAAAAAGACCTTGGGTTTTTCGTTTAAACCCCAATTTAACTCAAAACCTTGCGTTCAAAGCCCCGAGCAGGCGCGCTCAAAGCGTACCTAAAAAGCCACATTGGCTAGGATAGAATCAAGGGATTCGAAGCCTGACCTTTTGGCGTCTGAGGGTCTGGTGCAAAAAAGCAAGGGGCCAAGCGATGTCTAAGACAAGGCTTGAGCCACTTCTTTTTTTTGACCCGCTTGAACTTGATGCCTCATCTCATCAAGGCATCAAGCAGTTGTCTAATGGAATGAATGTTCTTTTGGCTTGATTGAAGCCGTGTTGTCTTGCAGACTCTTTGTGCAACACGTGTCTGAGTTTGGCTTATGAAATGTGTGTCGTTGGCTTGGGGGCCCCCTCATCGGGCTTGAAAGAGCCCCTGGAAGTCTTTTTGGAGTAAAAATAAAATGTCAGTCATCATTGAAACTCTTGAGAAATTGGAGAGAAAAGTCACCTTAACGCTTCCCGTTGCAACCATTCAAAATGAAGTGGACCAGCGCTTAAAGAAACTGTCCAAACAAGTTAAAATTGATGGTTTTAGGCCTGGCAAGGTGCCCATGAACATTGTGGCGCAGCGCTATGGTTATTCTGTTCAATACGAAGTCATGAATGACAAGGTTGGGGAGGCGTTCTCCAACGTGGCCAGCGAAGCCAAAATCAGGGTGGCTGGCGCGCCTAGAATCAGTGAAAAGGAGCAGTCCCCTGAAGGTCAACTGGCTTTTGACGCGTTTTTTGAGGTCTATCCAGAAGTCAAGTTTGGAGATTTGTCCAGCGTGGAGGTTGAAAAATTTCATGCGGAAGTGACCCAAGAGGCGATCGAGAAAACCATCGATATTCTCTTAAAGCAAAGACGCACCTTCAATCAAAAAGCCAAAGACGCTCAGGCTGAAATGAATGACCGGGTGACGGTGGACTTTGAGGGCAAGGTCGATGGTGAGCCCTTTCAGGGTGGTCAAGCCAGTGATTTTCAATTCGTGGTTGGAGAGGGCCAAATGCTCAAAGAGTTTGAAGAGGCTGTAAAGGGCATGAAAACCGGTGAAAGCAAGACGTTTCCTTTGAGCTTTCCTCAAGACTATCACGGCAAAGATGTGGCTGGTAAAACGGCCGACTTCTTGGTCTCATTAAAGAAGATTGAAAGCGCACAGTTGCCCGAACTCAATGAAAGCTTTGTGAAATCGTTGGGTGTGGCCACCCCAACAGTGGAGGGCTTGAAGGCGGACATTGAGAAGAATTTAGAGCGTGAGGTGAAGACACGCTTGCTCAACAAAAACAAGCAAGTCGTTTTAGATGCCTTGGTCTCTAAATCAGAATTGGATTTGCCCAAATCGATTGTTCAATCCGAGCTTGATCGCATGGTCGAGCGTGCCAGAGCTGATTTAAAGCAACGGGGGATCAAAGATGCCGACAAGGCGCCCATTCCTGAGGATCTCTTTAGACCTCAAGCCGAGAGCCGTGTGCGCTTGGGGCTGGTGGTCTCTGAGTTGGTGAGTGTCAATGACTTGTACGCCAAGCCTGACCAAATCAAAGAGCATATTGAGCACTTGGCTTCTAGCTATGAAAAGCCTGAAGAGGTGAGCCGTTGGTATTACAGCAATCAACAAAACTTGGCTGATGTTGAGGCCTTGGTGGTTGAAGAAAATGTGACGCAATACGTTCTCTCTAAGGTCAAAGTTAAAGAGAAAATCGTCACGTTTGAAGAATTGATGGGTCAAGCTTAAAGCAGCATTTGCACACACTGAAGAGAAAGAGTCAACACATGAGCAACTTAGATATCCAAGCCCTGGGCATGGTCCCCATGGTGATCGAGCAATCGGGCCGCGGCGAGAGGTCTTATGACATCTACTCTCGTTTACTTAAAGAGCGCGTGATTTTTTTGGTCGGTACCGTCAACGATCAAACGGCCAATTTGGTGGTCGCGCAGTTGCTTTTTTTGGAGAGCGAAAATCCTGACAAGGATATCTCTTTTTATATCAACTCGCCTGGCGGATCGGTCAGCGCAGGCATGGCCATTTTTGATACCATCAACTTCATCAAACCCGATGTGTCTACCTTGTGCATCGGAATGGCGGCCAGTATGGGAGCGTTCTTGTTGGCTGCGGGGGCCAAAGGCAAGAGGTTTTCATTGCCCAATTCAAAAGTGATGATCCATCAGCCCTTGGGTGGTACCCAAGGTCAGGCGACTGAAATTGAGATCCATGCCCGTGAAATTTTAAAGACCCGTGAACAGTTGAACAAGATTTTGGCTGAGCGCACAGGTCAACCCCTTGAGAAAATTGAGCGCGATACGGAGCGAGACTACTATTTGTCCGCCGATGAGGCCAAGGATTACGGTTTGGTGGACAAAGTGATCGCCAAAAGACCCTAAAGCACAGCTTTGAGAGGGGCTCTAAGGGTCCTTCAGGGCTTGAAGGCGCTTGGGAGAGATCCCTTAAGCCGTCAATTTGTTGTTTCTTTCCCTTGTTTTCAGTGCTTTGAGCCCAATCTGCCCCAGCTTTTTAGTTATCATCAACGCATCCCTTATTTAAAGACTCATTCATGGCCGAGAAAAAAGGCATCTCATCCGAAAAAACGCTCTTTTGCTCCTTTTGTGGCAAAAGTCAGCATGAGGTTAAAAAATTAATCGCTGGCCCCTCGGTTTTTATTTGCGATGAATGCATCGATTTATGCAATGAAATCATCAGAGATGAGTTGCCCAACGCCGCAGCCACTCTAAAAGGGGAAAAAGGTGAGTTGCCAACCCCGCAGGAAATTAAAAACAACTTGGACCACTATGTGATTGGCCAAGAGGTGGCCAAACGATCTTTGTCGGTGGCTGTCTATAACCACTACAAGCGTTTAAAGCACAAAGAGAAAGCCAAAAAGGACGATGTTGAGCTGAGCAAGAGCAACATTTTGCTGATCGGACCCACCGGTTCCGGCAAAACCTTGCTCGCTCAGACCTTGGCCAGAATGCTTGACGTGCCGTTTGTCATGGCCGATGCAACGACTTTGACGGAGGCGGGGTATGTGGGCGAGGATGTGGAAAACATCATTCAAAAGCTTTTGCAAACCTGCAACTACGAGGTCGACCGTGCTCAAAGGGGCATTGTCTATATTGACGAAATCGACAAAATCACTCGAAAGTCTGACAATCCCTCTATCACCAGGGACGTCTCGGGTGAGGGTGTTCAGCAAGCCTTGCTCAAGTTGATCGAGGGCACCATGGCATCCGTGCCGCCTCAAGGTGGCAGAAAACACCCCAATCAAGATTTTGTACAAGTCGACACCACGAATATTTTGTTCATTTGTGGCGGCGCCTTTGCGGGCTTGGAGAAGGTCATTGAAAGTCGCACTGAAGCGTCTGGGATTGGCTTTGGTGCAACTGTAAAGAGCAAACTCGAGAGAAGTTTGACGCAGGTTTTTTGTGACGTGGAGCCAGAAGATTTGATCAAGTTTGGATTGATTCCTGAGTTGGTTGGACGCATGCCCGTGGTCGCAACGCTCAGTGAGTTGAGCGAGGATGCTTTGGTGCAAATTTTGACGGAACCCAAGAACGCTTTGGTCAAGCAATATGCAATGCTCTTGGCCATGGAGGGCGTTGATTTAGAGATACGCCCAGCAGCGCTTAAAGCGATCGCTAAAAAGGCTTTGGCTAGAAAAACGGGTGCCAGAGGTTTGAGATCGATCCTTGAAATCTCTTTGATTGACACCATGTATGAGTTGCCCAACTTAAACAGCGTTGAAAAAGTCGTGGTCGATGAGTCCACGATTGAAGAAAATAAACCCCCTTTATTGGTTTACCGCGAGGAAGCCAAAAAAGCTTGATGAACAACACATGGGCGTGGACTCAAAGTTTTTTGATCATCTGCGCCCTTGAATGAAGGAAGTTTGACCATGTCCGGACAAGTTCCCCTGCCCGCTGTACCCTTGGATTTGCCCCTTTTACCGCTTCGCGATGTGGTGGTGTTTCCCCACATGGTGATCCCACTGTTTGTGGGTCGCCCAAAGAGCATCAAAGCTTTAGAGACTGCCATGTCTCAAGAGAGAAGGATCATGTTGGTTGCCCAAAAAGCGGCGGCCAAAGATGAGCCTTCTGTGGGCGATATGTTTGAGGTGGGTTGCGTGGCCACTATTTTACAAATGCTCAAATTGCCTGATGGGACTGTCAAAGTCTTGGTCGAAGGCCAGCAGCGCGCAAAAGTCAATTTGATTGAAGATGGCGAGGCGCATTTCAATGCCAACGTCACACCCATTGAAGCAGCAGATGTGGTCGATGTGGAGACGGAAATTGAAGCGCTTAGAAGAGCCGTGATGCAGCAGTTTGACCAGTACGTCAAACTCAACAAGAAGATTCCCCCAGAGATCCTGACCTCCATCTCGAGCATTGACGACGCGGGTCGCTTGGCCGATACGATAGCGGCGCATTTGCCCTTGAAGCTTGAGAACAAGCAGCTCGTTCTTGATTTGGCGCTGATCAAGCCAAGGCTTGAGAACCTTTTTGAGCAACTCGAGCGGGAAGTGGACATTTTGAATGTGGACAAGCGCATCCGAGGTCGCGTCAAGCGCCAAATGGAGAAAAACCAACGCGATTTTTATTTGAACGAGCAAGTCAAGGCCATTCAAAAAGAGTTGGGCGAGGGTGAAGAGGGTGCGGACATTGAAGAGATTGAGAAAAAGATCAAGGCTGCAAAAATGCCAGCCGAAGCCAAGAAAAAGGCCGATGCCGAGTTGAAGAAACTAAAGTTGATGTCACCCATGTCAGCTGAAGCGACGGTTGTGAGAAATTACATTGATGTGTTGGTGAATTTGCCGTGGAGCAAGAAGACCAAAATCAAACACGACTTGGCTTTTGCTGAGGGCGTGCTCAATGAGGATCACTATGGATTAGAGAAAGTCAAAGACCGCATTTTGGAGTATTTGGCGGTTCAGCAGCGCGTGGAGAAAGTCAAGGCGCCCATTTTATGTTTGGTTGGGCCCCCTGGTGTAGGCAAGACCTCTTTGGGTCAGTCCATTGCGAAGGCGACTGGGCGTAAATATGTTCGCATGGCGCTTGGCGGCATGCGAGATGAGGCGGAAATTCGTGGGCACCGAAGAACCTACATTGGTGCTTTGCCTGGCAAATTGCTACAAAATTTAAGCAAGGTCAACACACGAAACCCTTTGTTTTTGCTCGATGAGATAGATAAGCTAGGAAGTGATTTCAGGGGAGACCCGTCCAGTGCTTTGCTAGAAGTGCTCGATCCTGAGCAAAATCACACGTTCAATGACCATTATGTTGAGGTTGATTTTGACTTGAGCGATGTGATGTTTGTGGCCACATCGAATTCGATGAACATTCCTCCGGCTTTGCTGGACCGAATGGAGGTGATTCGTTTGTCTGGCTATACAGAGGACGAGAAGACGCACATTGCGATGAAATATTTGCTACCTAAGCAAATGAAGAACAATGGCGTCAAGGAGTTTGAGCTTGAGGTTCAAGAGTCTGCCATTCGAGATGTGGTGCGCTACTTTACCCGTGAAGCGGGTGTGAGATCCCTTGAGCGTGAATTGTCAAAAATCTGTCGCAAAGTGGTTAAAGCTCTTCAATTAAAGCAAATGAAGCCCATGGTGGTTGTCAATGCTGAAAACTTGGATCAATTCTTGGGCGTTAGAAAATTCAATTACGGACGCGCCGAGACGCAGGACCAAGTGGGTCAAGTCATGGGCCTGGCTTGGACCGAGGTCGGTGGAGATTTGCTCACCATTGAAGCGGCGATCATGCCTGGCAAGGGCAATATCACCAGAACCGGTTCTTTGGGGGATGTGATGAAGGAGTCGGTCGAGGCTGCCAGAACCGTTGTGAGATCTCGTTCAAAACGTTTGGGGATCAAGGACGAGATGTTTGAGAAAAAGGACATTCACATTCACGTGCCTGATGGCGCGACCCCCAAGGATGGCCCCAGTGCTGGTGCTGCAATGACCACGGCCTTGGTCTCTGCACTGACTGGAATTCCTATACGCGGGGACGTTGCAATGACGGGTGAGATTACCTTAAGGGGTGAAGTCACTGAAATCGGTGGCTTAAAGGAAAAGCTGTTGGCCGCTCTCAGAGGTGGCATCAAGACGGTTTTGATACCCGAGGAAAATGTCAAAGATTTGCAAGAGATCCCTGAAAATGTGAAAAATGGTTTAGAGATCGTGCCTGTGCGTTGGATTGATAAGGTGCTTGAGTTGGCCTTGATCCGCTTGCCTGAGGCCTTGCCAGATGAGGAAGTGGTTACGCCTACAGTCACCGTAGACCCGCAGGCACCAGTCGTCGCAGTTAAACACTAAGGAAGATTGTTTATTCTTGTTTCAAAATGGATGGGCCGAGTAAGGAGGCTTTTTATTAATGTTGGACAAACTTCTTTAAAATTAGTTATAATATGTATCCACGCGGGAATAGCTCAGTTGGTAGAGCGCAACCTTGCCAAGGTTGAGGTCGCGAGTTCGAGCCTCGTTTCCCGCTCCATTTGAAAAAAGGGAAGCTTGATGCTTCTTTTTTTTTGTCAATTATGTTTGGCGCGGTAGCAAAGCGGTTATGCACCGGATTGCAAATCCGAGTAGGTCGGTTCGACTCCGGCCCGCGCCTCCATTGCATTGCAAAAATAAGCTCGAAGTAAACAGATTTGCCTCAAGATGTAATCTTCTGCATAATTGTGAAATGGATTTCTCTTTAATCGATCCTCAAACACAAGAAGCTGTTTTGGCTTTTAAGGCCAAGGTCGTCCAAAAATACCCGGTCACTGAAGCCTTACTTTTCGAAAGCAGAGCTCGTCGTAGTCATCATAGCCAAAGCGATGCTGATGTTGCCATTATCTTGGGTGGCCAAAAGGGGAAGTTTCTTGAAACGAAATTAGAAATGGCCGATTGGGCCGTAGAGGTTCTCATGGATAAGGGGGTTTTAATTCAACCCTTGCCACTTTGGGAGAATGACTGGTCCCATCCGGAGGATTTCTCCAATCCATACTTGATTCGAAATATTCAAAGAGAAGGTGTTGCTTTTTGAATGCCAATCATTATTTTGAAAAAGCAAGAGTGGCTGCCCACTCAGCTCAGTTGCTATTAGATGCAGGAGATGCTGACGGTGCTTGTAATCGGGCTTATTACGCAATGTTTGATGCGGCCCGCGCCTCCATTCAAATCAGGTCCATACCGGAACTATCGTTTGCAGATCATACCGATCACTTACTTAACAGTTTCTGCTGAATTTATTGGCAGCTTGTTATTGCTGTAGGTCATTAGAATTAAATTGGAGTGGGTTTTTAAGTTGTAACAACCCCAGCCAATTATCCAATCGATACTAAAAAGCAATTTCCGTTAGTTGTTAGGTCTTGGCATCACCGGGGTCTGATCACCAAGTGGCGGTTGACCCGACACTTCGCGACCAGGGTCTCGTAATGATCAGATCAAGTTAAATCTATAAATGCAAGGATTTATAATCCTGTCCTTAAACCGGTATTTCAAAAGACAATTTAGTCTGACAATTTAGTCTTGTCATATATTAACAAATTTGTTAATATATAAGTATGAGCTATTCCATTCTTTATTACTGCGAGCAGGTTCAAGAAGCCATCATGAATCTTCCCGACACGCTTCAAGCTCGTTATATTGGATTGACTAAACGGATGATTGAGCACGGACCGAATTTAGGCTTGCCGCATACGGATTCATTTGGCGGTGGCTTATTTGAATTAAGACTTAAAGGGGCTGAAGGCATTGCCCGAGTTTTCTTTTGTACGATGGTGGAGCAGGAAATAGTGATGCTTCATAGCTTTATTAAGAAAACTCAAAAGACGCCTGAAAAAGAGTTGAAGGTTGCGAAAGCGCGCATGAAGGAGTGGAAAAAATGACTACGCAGAAGAAAACAAAAATGCTTACTCATAAACAAATGGTAAGCAAGATGCTGAAAAAACCTGCTGTAAAAGCCGCGGTTAAAGAACTTGATCGTACAGAATTTGCGATTCTTGATGAGATTCTTGCAGCGAGGAAAGAGGCTGGATTAACGCAAGCTCAAGTGGCGAAAAAGATGGGAACGCAAACCCCAGCTGTTGCTAGATTAGAAAGCTCCTTGGCTACCGGCAAACATTCCCCAAGCCTAACTACCCTCAGAAAGTATGCGGCCGCCTTAGGTAAGAGAGTTGAGCTTCATTTGGTCTAACAGGATCAACCGCCCGACCAAAATAGTCAAACGAATAGGCTGTTCAGTTTATTGGTGGCGCGGTTGCGCCAAAGTGGCTTTAAGCTAAATTACCCCGGCGCCTTAAACACAAAATATAACGAGCATAGCCATGCAATTTTCTCGGCGTGTAAGCGGCAGGGGGCAATGATTGTGTCAGCTATAGTAGTGCGGTGGCCGATCGGTATAGTACCCGTGTTTGCAAATCCGAGTAGGTCGGTTCGACTCCGACCCGCGCCTCCAATGGTTTCTTTTGAAAACACAACATTTCTGTTAAACTGAAATGTATGAATTCCAAGCAACTCAAAAAATGGCTTGAGCAGCAAGGCGCCACCTTCACTCAAGGCAAGGGTTCACATCTTAAAGTTGTTTTAAACGGCAAGTATTCAGCTTTACCGATGCATGGCACCAAAGAGTTGGGTAAAGGCATTGAAGCGGCCATCAAGCGCCAGCTTGGTATAAAGTGAAGGATACCTATGTTTGAATTTCCTGTAACACTGACCAAAGACGATAACGGCACAGTTATCGCCATGTTTGTCGATGTACCAGAAGCCATTACATTTGGCGCAGATGAAGATGAAGCTCTATTGAATGCTGTTGATGCCCTGGAAACGGGCCTATCCTTTTACATTGATGATCGAAAATCGTTGCCCATTCCTAGTAGAGCAAAGAAGGGGCAAAAAACAGTGAGTCCCTCCGCTTTGGAATGTGCAAAGCTTGGTGTTTATAAAGCAATGACTGAGCAGGGGATTAAAAAAGCCGAGTTGGCCAGACGACTTGGGTGGCACATGCCCCAAGTTGATCGCTTGTTTGATTTGCGTCACGCCTCAAAGATTGAGCAAATTGAAGCTGCAGCTCACGTTTTGGGTAAACAACTGAATATAGTTGTTACTTGAAGATCAGTGTTTTGAAGTGAAAAGTAAGAGGTCGATCTGTTTAATCTACTGATTGAAGCAAGGTTAACGGTTGATTCTTCACCGGATTGCAAATCCGAGTAGAGGGTGTAAATTTATCTGTGTAAATCGACTCCGGCCCGCACCCCCCTTCGATTCAGCAACGGTTAAACCGCAGTGTCTTTTCTTATCAACTCAATGTGTTGCTTGCATATTCGTGTGCAAGGTTTTCTAATTTATTATCCGTTTGCAGTGGCAGCAAATCGTCGTTGCATTTTGCAGCCTTTGGTTGTAAAATGCAACTTTAGTATTTGGCAGTTTTATCGTGAGGTGAATCCATGGCTTCTGTTGTCAAACTATCCGACGAGCTTATCAATGATGCGCGTCCCTATGCGACTGCAATGCACCGTTCAATTCCCAAACAAATCGAATACTGGGCTAGGCTGGGTAAGGCGGCAGAAGAAAATCCAGATGTGCCTATTTCAATGATTCAAGATCTTTTTATCAGTCTGGAAGAGGCAAAGGCTGGAAATTTAACTGAGTTCAAGTTTGGGTGAGAGTTCTTACGACTCCGCGTTTCGATCGCTCGGTAAAGAAACTTCAAGCTGAAGAGATACGTGCTCTAGATGAGGCAGTAAAGTCAATCATCTCTCATCCAGAAGTTGGCGAATTGAAGAAGGGCGATCTTGCTGGATTGCGAGTTTATAAGTTTAGATGTAATAGAGAGCAAATGCTGTTGGCTTATGCTGCTAACAGAATGGAAAAAGTGATCATCTTGTTAGCTTATGGAACGCACGAAAATTTTTATCGTGATTTGAAACAATAATTTAAAGCTTGGGGCCTCTTTATTTCACCAGACACTGGCTCTCATGTGTCGGTTTAACCGAGACTTCACCGCTTGATAACTTCAGTCAATTAAGTCAACTGAAGTCAATTTAACATTTGCAGCCATGCGAGGTGCGTTTTGTAAGTGCCAAACTGTATATTGTTCAGCATAGGTGCTTTCTGCTGCAATAGCATCTACCGGAACGATCACTTTAAGACCTCTAAAAACAGATCCTCCAATGGTATGGAGCACTGCACCGTGAGAAGCGGCACCGGTGACCACAACTGTTTTGATGCCTTTGTCAGACAAAATTTTCTCAAGATCCGTTTTAAGATACTTATCAGGCCCTGATCTTACCCAGGGCTCTTCACCCACCATGGCTGCTTCTGGCCAAATATCTCCTGGTACTCCTGGAGTGGGTAGTACACCTAGTGCATAGACAACCAACAAACCCTTAGATCGTGCCTTGTTCATCAGTTTTTTAACTTTGGGAAGCATATCTATGCAGCGTGGACGCACTTCGTTGTTGCAAGTATGCTTGGCAACATCGAGTACAAGTAAGGCAGTATTTTGGGGCTCAAGTTTTACTTTTTGCAATGCGGGAGGGGGCGGCGTCTTTACATTGTTCCACTCATCGATAATACCTTGTGCAAAAAGTGAAGGAGGTAAAAGAAGGTTCAATAAGAGTGTTAAAAAAACACATGAAATAGGACGAGAATTCATATGGCCGCTCCGTTTTAAAGGTTCACCCTCTCAATGTAAGCATATCTTGAGGGAATCGCTCTAAATATAGTGATTGAAAAACTGATTTCAATAAGTGATTTCCCAAGTTAAAGCCTTACTTTTGTTAATAATCTTGGTTTTTCCTAAGGTTGACTGCTATTCTTTTTAACGCGGATGGGGTTTGAACTGGGCATTTGCCAATAAGTTAAAAAAAGGAAATTGCATCGGTAATGCTAGATGCATAATGACTCTAGATATTCAAGTTAGGTGCTTTGGCAGTTTGGAAATGTGTTTTCAAAAGCTAAATATATCTTTCGCCGCATGCAAAGACTTGCATTGGAGTAATTTTTTCGCAAAGTACATTAAATAAGTTCAGAAATAAAACTCATGGCATTTAAGGGATGCGCTTTCTTAATATAAAGAGTGCGAGTTGGATTAATTCTATGGTCTATTTAATCGAAGTTAGAGCAATGGAACGTTTTACAAGTTTAAGTCATCGAATCAGGACGAAGGTTGCCAACCGTCGACTCGGGGCATTACTTGCGTTTGTTGCAGGAGCAATTAATGCGGGTGGCTTCATGGCCGTTCATCGATACACCTCTCACATGTCTGGTATCGTATCTTCAATTGCAGATGATTTGGTGCTTGGAAATTTTGTTTTGGTGATTTCAGGGCTTGTCAGCTTAATTGCTTTTATTTTAGGTGCTTCTACGACGGCCATTTTGATCCATTGGACCAGAAGGAAAAGACTGCATAGTGAGTTTGCAGCCTCGCTCATGCTCGAATCCGTTTTATTGCTGTTGTTCGGATTGTTAGGTGCTAATTTGGATGCACATCCCCAATCATTGGTTCCTGGTGCTGTTTTGATGTTGTGCTTTATCATGGGACTGCAAAATGCGATATTGACAAAAATTTCTAAAGCTGAGATTCGAACAACGCACATGACAGGTGTCGTCACAGATTTAGGTATTGAATTAGGTCGTTTGATCTATTGGAATAAATCTAAAGAGGCCAATCCAGATCACTTTGTCAAAGCCGACAGGGAAAAATTACTCATTCACGCTTTTATTTTGTCTTTATTTTTCTTGGGTGGTGTGATTGGGGCCTTAGCTTTCAGTCGATTTGGATTTATTGCAACTGTCCCTTTTGCCTTGCTTTTGCTTTTACTGGCTATGCCTCACTTGATCCAAGACTTGAATGAACACTATAGAAAATAGGCAATTGAGCAAATCCATGTGCGTCAGATCATGGGTATGAAGATATATACAAAAAGCTTATTCGCAATATCTTTTCTGAACAGTCGGTCAAGGTATGGTCGGCACTTAACGTATCCAAAGAGGCTGTCGTTCTTATGGAGAATCAATTCAGAAGGTGTACGGGTCATGGGCAAATCTTACGTTGAGAGCGTTCAGAACTCTCCAAAGTTTGAGGGCGAGGTCATGTGTACGTTGCAAGAGAAAATGAGTCTCAATATCTCATAAAATGTGAGAGTCAAAATTAAGGTGTAGCCACTTCCCTTTTCATCTCGACTATATGCAGAACGCAAAAAGCTTAGCCATTTATCTTAACCATCCTACGTGTTCCGTCGATTCGGTGAATGGCATTTTGGCCGCTTTGTCTTCATCTTACAAAATAAAAATCTTTACCCGTCAAAAAATACAAGAAGGATTTTTTGACGATGTTGAAATGGTCATTTTTCCTGGTGGCGCTGGGGATGCCAGTGTATTTCACGCCCAGATGAAATTGAATATTAAAGATATTCGTCAATTTATAGAAAAAGGTGGAAAGTATCTTGGAATTTGTATGGGTGCATATTGGGCTGATGCATACTTTTTTGGATTTTTAAAAGACACTCGAGTGGTTCAATATATCAAACGACCCAAAACCTCAGTCAAATCATCCTACGGTACGGTGACATCCATTGAGTGGGAAGGTCAAACAAATGAGATGTACTTCTATGACGGGCCAACATATTTAGGCGGTAACTTTAAAAAAGTGGCCGTATACGCCAACGGTGATCCAATGGCGATCATTCAGGGGCAAATAGGTTTGATTGGATGTCACCTTGAGAGTGAGATCAATTGGTATGCTAAAAAGGGGATTAGACCTTTTTGGCATCAAGGCAAGCATCACCAACTGTTACTCAAGTTTGTAGACGATTTTCTGAATTCGGATCAACAGTTGAACCTATTTTGATTGTAAATTTGGTTGGAATGGAGTATCAGCCTAGAGACCACAATCGTTTAAAAGAAATCCATTTTCAATTCATTGAGGTTATACTTTTCTTAAAGTTCCACCTTTTGAGCTTTTTTAGCAATTCACCTAATCTTAAAAAAGATAAATAAAGATGCAAGCACAAGATATTCTTAAAAATAACGTACTTGAGAAACTGCAAAATAACCAAGTCGTTTCCTCCATGACTGTTAAATTGGTCCGTGGTATCGAGATTGCACAAATTGCGAAAAGTGCCGGCTTTGACACCATTTACATTGATTTGGAGCATAGTGCTTTCTCCCTTGAGACAACATCGCAAATTTGCATGGCAGCTATGAACATAGGTATTGCACCATTTGTTCGAGTGCCATCCAACTCTTCTGAGTGGATTTCAAGAGTGCTCGACGGAGGTGCGCTTGGCATCATTGCGCCACATATCAGTTCAAAAGAAGAGGCTAAAAAAGTCGTATCTTTCGCAAAATTTCCTCCTCTTGGAGACAGATCTGCAGCTGGTGTATTGCCACATTTACAATACCGATCCTTTCCAGCAGAAAAGGCTTATCCTGCACTCAATAGAAACACCATGGTCGTGGTTCAATTTGAAAACATGAAGGCTCTAGAAAATGCCGATGAGATCATGTCAGTCGATGGTGTTGACATGGTCCTGATTGGTTCCAATGACTTAACAGCCGATATGAGCATCCCTGGTCAATACGATCATCCAAGGCTCAAGGAGGCGTATGCAAAGACGATTGAGGCTTGTAGAAAATACGGAAAATTCTGCGGAGTAGGGGGTTTGTCATCTCGACCTGATTTGGTTTCACAATTTGTGGCCATGGGAGCTCGATATGTATCCACCGGAACAGATTTGGCTTTTTTGATGTCCGCTGCATCAGAAAAAGCCAAACAGGTTAATGCATTGAATACCGTCTGAAAGTTAGAACGTATTAAAAATCAAAAAGACGTTGTGGATTTTGAACCAATATCTGTTCGATATCATGGGTTTTCTCACACCAGCGATGAAGTAAATTAAAGAGATCAATGGAGCTGTGCTGTGCAAATGATAAATGAGGGTAGTCACTTCCCCAAATAATTCGATCTGGGGCCACTTTGATTAAAGCTTTTGCCATGGGATCGGCATCTGTATAAGCAACCAATTTGGACATTCTATAAATGCCTGTAAGTTTGACATAGGCAAGCCGTTGGCCGTGATTGACAAGATCTAAAAGGGCTTTAAAGCCAGGCGCATTGACGCCATCAACTGCTAAATTCATACCCATATGGGCCATAGAGAATGGAACTTTAAGGGCTCTCATCACTGGAAGCAACTCAGCGGTCAACCATCCCGGTAGTAAAAAATCAAGGTGCCAACCCATTTCTTGACATCTTTCATTGAGATGAAGTATTCGAGGGGTCATGAATTGCGATAAGCCATTTTCATAAGGGTGAATTGGACTTACATTGATTCTGACGCCTCTGACGCCAAGGGCATGCATAGAACGCATTTCTTCATCAGAAATATGCTCATCGATATCAACCACTCCCCTACAAGTATCAGGACCTAAGACTCGCATCGCATCGAGCATACAACTGTTATCTCTTTCATAAGCACTAGGTTGAACAAATACAAAACGTGTCAAACCAATATGCTTTGCTAATTTAAGGTACTCCTCTAAAGGGGCATATGGGGGCTTGTATCTTAAATCTGCGCCATAGGGGTATATTTCTGTAGGACCAAAAACATGAAAATGCGCATCGCAAGCGTTGGGAGGTGATACAAAGGCGGGTTTCTCCGTAAAATTGAATGACACGTCAAATCCTCGATGTTGAATGAATAGATAAAAGTCAAGGAAGGATTTCTTTAATTATCACTGGCCTTGATGTTGGATTTCTTGATTACTTCGTGCCAAGTTGATATTTCATCCTTGATCAAAGTGGAAAATTCCTGAGTGTTATTTGAGATCGCTTTGACGCCAGCTATTGAAAAAACATCTTGTACTTTCGTGGAGCCCAAAGAATGCATGATTTCTCTCTGAATTTTATCAATTATTTCCTTAGGTACGCCGTTGGGCGCTAATAGACCAAACCAATACATCATCTTATACCCTGTAAAGCCTGACTCAGCAAAGGTGGGCACTTGAGGAAAGAGCACATGACGTTGATTGCCGCTGACTGCGATAGGTAATAGTCGATTGTCTTTGATATAGGCCTGGGCTGATCCAATGCTACCTATGGCGATATCAACTCGATCTGCAGCGACATCCGTGATGGCGCCAGCGATGCCTTTAAAAGGAATGTGCGTAAGCTTTAAGCTATTGAGCGATAAAAATGACTCCATCGCAAGATGTGCAGAGGATCCTATGCCTCCGGTTCCATAGCTCAACTTATTCGGATTTTGGGCACTGAATTGAACAATGTCTTTAAGTGAGCGCTGTATCAGGTTGGGCCGTCCGACCATAATGGAGGGAGATTCCGCAACCAAAGATACGGGGACAAGATCTCGCAAAGGTGAGTAGGGCAACTTGTCATAAAGAGCCGCTGAGACTGCAAAGGAGTTGTCAGTGAGCAAAAGCGTGTAGCCATCTGCAGGTGATTTTGCGACCAAATCGGTTCCTAAAGTACTTCCAGCACCGCCTTTGTTGTCAATAATAACAGTTTGACCCAGTCGACTCGATAACTCTACACCAACGACTCGCGCTGCAGTGTCGGTAAACGAACCCGCTGCAAAGGGCACCACAATTTTGATCACCTTGTTGGGCCAAGGCGTAGTTTGAGCACCAGCAACCATGGAGAAAAGAAAAAGTAGGCCTCCCCAGAGGATTGAATTGAATGAAGAAGATTTTTTCATGAAAAATTAAAGGATGTAAAAGTAAAGGTCAAACACAAACATTTGAGTTTAGGGTCAAATTAATATGTTTAATATAGGGTTTAACATGGGGTTTTTAATAGGGGAAAACTCGCTTTTAATGTCAATTAAGTATTATGGTTTAGGCCAAATTTTCTGAGAAGTTCCATCGATTGAGGAAGATGCACGTAGTGAATAAATGATTGAGCAAGCTCTAAGTTTTTACTGTGTTTGAGCGCGTCCATTGAGTATGTTGTGAGGTGTCTTATATCCAAGTGTAAGGTGCTTAATAATTCAATACCAGCGCTTGCATATTGGAGAATTTCT
>Ga0114971_10001005_pt1 | contig 19258 bp, 17 predicted proteins | sample M_140625_MF_Meta_FD_87320 | JGI IMG/M metagenome (GOLD analysis project Ga0114971, IMG submission 87320) | Freshwater microbial communities from Lake Montjoie, Canada to study carbon cycling - M_140625_MF_MetaG | ecosystem: Environmental > Aquatic > Freshwater > Lake | place: Lake Montjoie...
ATCGCCAGGGAAGTCATACTTTGACAATAGCTCACGAACTTCGAGCTCAACAAGCTCAAGAAGCTCAGGGTCATCAACCATGTCAGCCTTGTTCAAGAAGACGACGATGGAAGGAACGCCAACTTGGCGAGCAAGAAGAATGTGCTCACGAGTCTGAGGCATTGGTCCATCAGCTGCGGAACAAACGAGGATTGCACCGTCCATCTGAGCTGCACCAGTAATCATGTTCTTGATGTAGTCAGCGTGGCCTGGACAATCAACGTGTGCGTAGTGGCGGGCAGGCGTCTCGTACTCGACGTGAGCCGTATTGATCGTGATACCGCGCTCTTTCTCTTCAGGTGCAGCATCGATATCTTCGTACTTACGCGCTTGTGCACCACCGGACTTTGCAAGAACCGTGGTGATTGCTGCTGTCAGCGAAGTCTTACCGTGGTCAACGTGACCAATGGTTCCGATGTTTACGTGCGGCTTTGAACGCTCGAACTTAGCCTTACCCATACCAATTCACCTCATCTATTGGGAGATAACATCTCCACACACGCTAAAAAGTGCAACGGACACGCACAAACGCGCCCATGCGTTTACAGGAAACGCCCGCCTAATATAGGCCGTGGCCAGACAGTTGTCAAGCCACAGCCTAGTTTAGTTGATGTTATTTGCCTTGCTTTGCTTTGATATCGTCCGCAACGTTACGTGGGACTGCTTCATAGTGGCTTGGCTCCATGGTCGAGCTAGCACGACCTTGCGTCATAGAACGCAAAGTAGACACATAGCTGAACATTTCCGCTAGTGGAACCTTGGCCTTTACGACAATCGTTCCACCAGGTCCATTTTCCTGACCTTGGATCATTCCACGGCGACGGTTGAGGTCACCAATGACATCTCCAAGGAACTGATCAGGAGTAACGACCTCGATAGACATGATCGGCTCAAGGATAACTGGATTTGCCTTGCCCATCGCTTCACGATACGCCATGCGTCCAGCTTCAACGAATGAGATTTCGTCAGAGTCAACATCATGGTAAGAACCATCCGTTACACGGACCTTGACATCGACGACAGGATAGCCAGCAACCGTTCCGTGAAGGATTGTGTCGCGGACGCCCTTTTCAATCGCTGGGATGTACTCGCGAGGAATCGATCCACCAACGGTATCGTTGATGAATGCAAAACCTGCACCGGTTTCGTTTGGCTCGACAATCAGCGTACAGTCGCCAAACTTACCACGTCCACCCGTCTGCTTCTTGAACAGGCCGCGTGCCTTTGCCTGGGATGTGACTGTTTCACGATAAGCAACCTGTGGCTTACCTTGGTTTGCTTCGACCTTGAACTCACGACGCATACGGTCAACGATGATCTCGAGGTGGAGCTCACCCATTCCACGGATGATGGTCTGTCCTGTTTCGACATCGGTGTACATACGGAATGTCGGGTCTTCAGCTGCAAGACGTGACAACGCAACACCCATCTTGTCCTGGTCGGCCTTGGTCTTAGGCTCAATTGACATTTCGATAACCGGGTCAGGGAAGGACATCGATTCGAGGATGATTGGGGACTTCTCTTCACAGATCGTGTCACCGGTCGTGGTTTCAGAAAGTCCCACTGCAGCGGCAATATCACCCGCATAAACCTGATCGATTTCTTCACGCTTGTTTGCGTGCATCTGAACGATACGGGAGATGCGCTCCTTCTTACCCTTTGTTGCGTTGTAAACATAAGAACCCTTTGTGATGGTTCCGGAGTAAACGCGGAAGAAGGTAAGGTTGCCCACGTGCTGGTCGTTCATCAACTTGAATGCCAGTGCGGAGAACGGTTCGTCATCGGATGGCAGGCGAAGATTTGTTTCGTCGGTATCTGGGTTGATACCTTCGATACCTTCTACATCAAGCGGGCTTGGGAGGTAATGGATTACAGAGTCCAGAAGCGGCTGAATACCCTTATTCTTGAAGGCAGTACCACAAAGCATTGGGTAGATCTTCATGTCAATCGTTGCCTGACGAAGCGCAGCAACGATCTCGTCACGGGTGAGTTCCTCACCACTAAGATACTTCTCCATGAGCACATCGGATTGCTCAGCCGCGGCTTCTACAACACCGATCCGGAACTCATCTGCCAATTCCTTGAGTGAATCCGGGATTGGAACAATCTCAGGAGCCTTGCCGAAGTCATCGTTCGTGTAGACGATAGCGTTCATCTCGACGAGGTCGATTACGCCCTTGAAGTCGCCTTCAGCACCGATTGGGATTTGAATCGGAACGGCTGGTGCACCAAGACGCTCTTTGACCATCTTGACGACGTTATAGAAGTCAGCACCCGTTCGGTCCATCTTGTTCACAAAGATAAGACGAGGAACCTTGTACTTGGTCGCCTGACGCCAAACGGTCTCGGACTGTGGCTGAACGCCTGCAACTGCACAGAAGACAGCTACCGCACCATCCAGAACACGCATCGAGCGCTCAACTTCAACTGTAAAGTCGACGTGGCCAGGAGTATCAATGATGTTGATACGGTGAGTAGACTCGCGTGCGCCCTGCGCGGACTTGATAGGATCAAGGCTTACATTCAGACCCCAGAAACAAGTCGTTGCTGCGGATGTAATCGTGATTCCACGCTCACGCTCCTGCTCCATCCAGTCCATCGTGGCAGCGCCTTCATGGACTTCACCAATCTTGTAGTTGACACCCGTATACAACAGGATACGTTCAGTACAAGTAGTCTTACCTGCATCAATGTGAGCTGCAATGCCAATGTTTCGCGTATTTTCGAGGCTAAATGCACGTGCCATGTCTTTTTCTTCCTTACCCCATCCAGGTTATGTAAATCCGACCTAAAACTTGACGCACTAAACCCCGCAGCCGGATTTCCGGTGCGGGGCCAGTGACTAGAAGCGGTAGTGGGAGAACGCTTTGTTCGCCTCTGCCATCTTGAAGCCCTCTTCACGACGACGTACTGCTCCACCCTGCTTGTTCGCTGCATCCATAAGTTCTTGGGTGAGCTTCTCAACCATCGTACGACCATTGCGGCGACGGGCGAAAGTGATCATCCAGCGAATGCCCACCGACATGCGGCGGTCAGGACGTACTTCAACAGGGACCTGATACGTAGCACCGCCGACACGGCGAGGCTTTACTTCAACAACCGGCATCACGTTCCGCAGTGCCTCTTGGAACACTTCGATACCAGGACGACCGGAACGTTGCTCGATGCGCTCGAGGGCGCTGTAGAAGATTTTTTCTGAAACCGACTTCTTACCATCAAGCATCAATCTATTGATAAAACGCGTTACAACGACATCCCCGTAGATTGGATCAGGATGTACTTCGCGTCGTGGGGCTGGACCCTTACGTGGCATATGTCAAAACTCCTACTTCTTTGCCGCTGCGCCAGGCTTTGGTTTCTTGGTTCCATACTTGGAACGTGATGACTTACGATCTTTCGTACCCTGGGAGTCCAGCGTTCCACGAATGATGTGGTAACGGACACCTGGGAGGTCTTTTACACGACCGCCACGAATCATCACAACACTGTGCTCCTGGAGGTTGTGACCTATTCCAGGGATGTAAGCAGTTACTTCAATACCGTTTGAAAGGCGAACACGGGCCACTTTGCGAAGTGCTGAGTTTGGCTTCTTAGGGGTCATCGTACGAACGACAACACACACGCCGCGCTTTTGGGGATTACCCTTCATCGCCGGCGACTTGCTCTTCTTCTCGACCTTCTTACGGCCCTTGCGCACCAATTGGCTAATTGTTGGCATAAACCTATCTCGCTCCTCTACGCCATAACGAACACGTTTTCCGTATTCTGAAGCGTAATTCCAAAAACACGCTAACCGGGCGCACACGAAGATAGGCCAAGCAGGGATAATCCCGCTAAATGCTGTCGTTAACGCCGCCAGCAACGGCCTTCTAGCGTGAAACACACCAGAACATAATCCACTACAACACGAAACATGCCGTAGTCAACCGCGCGAGTATATCGATGTCACACACCGCTGTCAAGCGACGCCCACCCACACAAGATGGAAACCGGTCAAACTTGCGTATAATAGTATGTGTCCATCTTCAATCCCCGAGTCCATCTGTTCATTACATGTGTTGCTGACCGCCTTGGTGTTAGTGCGGCCGAATCTACGGTGAACTTGCTCCGCCTACATGGTTGCGATGTCCAATTCAGTGACCTGCAGTCCTGCTGTGGCCAACCTGCCTACAACGCCGGTCATCACGATGCCGCAAAGCAAGTTGCACGCTATTGGTTAGCAACCTATGACAAGCTTATCAAGGATACGAATGACTTCATCGTTACTCCAAGCGGCAGCTGTGGAGCAATGCTTCATCATTATAATGACCTGCTCGCTGATGAACCAGATCAGATTGCTGTTTATGAGAGGGTCGTCCCAAGGGTTCGTGAGCTAACGCAGTTTCTAGTTGACGACCTTGCTGTCTCGCAAAGCTTTGTTGACCTAACGGGTATCGCAGTTGCGTACCACGACTCTTGTCACGCGATGCGAAATATGGGCATTTATGAACAACCTAGAACGCTCCTCACGTCTGCCGGAGCAACACTGGTTGAATGGGACAACAGCTGCTGTGGGTTTGGAGGGTTGTTTAGCGTAAAGCTCCCGCAAATTTCAACGGCGATGCTAGACCGCAAGCTGGATTCTGTCACGCATGCATTATCCGCAGATTTTCTAACGAGCACTGACCTCGGGTGTTTGCTGCAGCTGGATGGCGGTTTGCAACGTCGGTCAACCCGAATCAAAACTGTGCATATCGCAGAGCTACTTGATCCAGCCAATAGAGTTCACACAAAATGACACCTACATCAAAATCCTTCAAGGACATTCACGAGACTGAACTCACGAAGTTTGACATGCGGGCTGCAGTGTTGCGTGGGACATCGACGGTGGATGCCAGGCGTAAGACAGCCTGTGCTGAGCTGGATACCGATGACCCATTGGGATATCAGGCAATGCGGACAAGAGCCGCTGAAATAAAAGATGCTGTTCTCGCGGATTTACCAGCCTATATCGAGATGTTTGCAAACAATGCCGAAGCTGCTGGCGCGCAAGTGCATTTTGCATCTGATGCTGCTGAGGCGAGAACGTCTATTCTGGACATAATCCGTTCCACTGGCGCGAAGGTTATCGTCAAAAGTAAGTCCATGGTTTCTGAGGAGATTGACCTCAATGCTGCCCTCGAGCTTGATGGCTACCGGGTCATTGAAACAGACCTTGGTGAGTTCATCCTCCAACTCGAACACGAGCACCCCAGTCATATTGTCTTACCTGCGGTACATAAGCCCAAAGTTGAAGTTGAGCGAATGTTCAATAAGCTCTATGATTCGCCGATTGGTGCTTCAGCTGATGCGTTGGCGCAAACAGCACGAAGAGTCATTCGCCAGGACTTCCTTGATGCCGAAGTCGGTATATCTGGTGGCAATTTTCTTGTTGCCGATACCGGTTCTATTGTCATCGTTGAAAATGAGGGCAACGCCAGACTGACAACCAGTCTGCCAAAGTGCCACATTGCGATAGTCGGAATTGAAAAGATCATCCCATCAATCGATGATTTGCCGCTCTTTCTAAATCTGCTTAGTCGTAGTGCAACCGGTCAGCGCTCAACCGTCTTTGTCAGTACGATCACCGGTCCGAAAACATTCAACGAGCCGGATGGGCCCGAACAGATGCATATCGTGTTGGTGGATAACCGAAGGTCAACGATTCTCGCAGATGAAAAGCTTCGTCCCATTCTTCGCTGTATACGCTGTGCAGCATGTGTAAATACGTGTCCCGTTTACCAGCAGATCGGGGGCCATGCGTACGGTTGGGTGTACTCAGGACCTATCGGCGCTATCTTAGATCCAGTGCTTCTGGGACTAGAGAATGCCTATCACCTCCCATATGCAAGTAGCCTTTGCGGCGCATGTACCGAAGTCTGTCCAGTCAAAATCCCTATTGATGACATCCTTGTGGAACATCGAAAGAGAGCAGTTAGTGCATCGCTTACGGGTTCACTTGAAGCGATGGCGATGGCTTCTTTTGCCACCGTGATGGTCAATCACAACCTCTATGAAGCGGCGACACGGCTAGCAGCAGTGATGCCATCATCCAATGGACGGACGACGCGATTACCATTACCTGTCATCACGGACTGGCAGTCATCCAGGGACCTCCCGGCAATCAAAGGCCCCCGCTTCCGCGACATATGGAAACAACGTCTGGCATCCGCAGGAGCAAATCATGGAACGTAATCTGTTTCTAGCGCAGCTTCGGAGTAGGATGCCGGAGCAAACGACAAAGCCTGTTCAAATCGAGAAACCTCCGCAGCGGTTACTTTCTGCCGACCAGCGCCTCGAACTATTTGTAGAACGTGCCACAGCAGCCCTTACACACGTGCATATTTGTCGCTCTGAAGAAGCTGTGATCGGAGTGATTGAAGCAACTATTGGCAATGACTCTTACGTAGACACGGGCTGTAGTCAGAATGCGGCGCTCCTTGCAAAGCTGACGGGACCTTCAAAGCATGTAGTGTCCGATGACCATGATGTAGTCTTTGGAATCAGTGAGGCACGTATTGGAGTGGCACTGACAGGTAGTTGCGTACTCGATGCATCCCAGCATCGCGGAGGCACCCTCCTCCCACCAAGGCACATCATCCTATTAATGGCAAGCGACATTGTCGAGGATCTTTACGCTGCATATGCGTTGGTTGGTGAATCGTTGCGCAAATCTCGAACATCGGTGTTTGCCTTTCATACAGGCCCGAGTCGTAGTGCGGATATAGAGCAGACAATGGCACTCGGAGTCCACGGCCCCGGCGATGTTCACGTATTGGTATTTGCATTCCCTCCTTGCGAGTGATAACCTCACGGGGTTGTGGAGAGGCATTCGTGTCTTCTAATCAATAAGGCGCGCTAGTTCCGTCCGGGGGGACGGCTATGCGGGCTCAGAAACTTCATCTCGAAGGAGATCCCCCAATATGAGTTTGCCCACGGATGTTGCAGCACAGGTTGTTGCAGATTACAAAACCCATGAGTCTGACACAGGCTCCCCAGAAGTTCAGATAGCGTTGCTTACAGCACGTATCACCCAGCTGACCGGCCACCTTAAGGTGCACAAGCATGACCACCACACACGTCGTGGACTCTTAATGCTGGTCGGACGCCGCAAGCGTTTGTTGGGTTATCTTTACAATGTGGATGTTGAGCGATATCGCTCGCTGGTTCAGAGGCTTGGTATCCGGTCTCGTCTTTAGGTCGCTGAGCGGCCCAAAGCGGAGGGCGCCCGCATTCATTTGCGGTGCGCCTTTCGTGTTTTTACAGCACCCGTAAACAAGCGGATCAAGTGCTGAGCGTGCGTTGAAGAAGGAAACTAAACATACATGTCAACTTTACATTCTGTTGACTTCACACTGCCTGATGGCCGTGTTGTAACAGTTGAAACCGGCAAGCTTGCCATGCAGGCAAACGGTTCGGTCACCGTTAGAGTCGGTGACACCATCATTCTGGCGACTGCCACGATGAGCAGTCAGCTGCGCGGTGGGATTGACTTTTTCCCACTGACCTGTGATTACGAAGAGCGTAAGTACGCTGTGGGCAAGATCCCTGGTGGATTTGTCAAGCGTGGTGGCCGTCCATCCGAGAAGGCAACCCTGGTTTCACGTCTGATTGACCGCCCACTGCGCCCATTGTTCGACAAGGGCATGCGTAACGACGTTCAGGTAATCGCGATGCCATTGTCTGTCGACCTTGACAATATGCCTGACGTCCTCTCCGTTCTCGCAGCATCTGCTGCGCTAACCATTTCGAGCATCCCGTGGGCTGGCCCGATTGGTGCCGCACGTGTCAGCATCGCTGAGGACGGTTCGTTTATTGCTAACCCGTCGCAGGAGCAAATTGCTGCATCCCCGCTCGACCTCGTGGTCTCGGGAACGGCAAAGGCAATCCTGATGGTCGAAGCCGGCGCAAGCGAAGTTTCTGAAGAAACGATGCTGGCTGCGTTTGACTTCGCACACGATGTCATCAAGACGCAGTGCGCTGCGCTTGAAGAACTTCGTGCCAAGGCCGGCAAAGAAAAGCTGACCGTGTCCCTACACGAAGTCAACTACGAAATTCTCAAGGTCATCCGTGAGCAGTTCGGTGCGACGATGCGTGCCGGTCTTCAGGATCCAGACAAAGCAAGCCGTGAAGCTGGTTTGACCTTGTTGATCAATCAGGTCGTGGATGCCCTCAAGGCAACCTACCCTGACAACATCGCTGACCTCAAGGAAGCCGCCGACAAGGTTGTCAAGGAACAGCTGCGTGACCTGATTCTTACGGAAGGTCGCCGCCCTGACGGTCGTGGGACGACAGACATTCGCAAGATTACTTGTGAAGTCGGTCTCCTGCCTCGCGTTCACGGTACTGGTCTGTTCACACGTGGCCAGACGCAGGTCCTCACGACCTGTACGCTTGGTTCCCCAGGCGATGCACAGATGGTTGACACCCTCGAAGAAGACGGCGAAAAGAAGTACATGCACTTCTACAACTTCCCGCCATACTCGGTTGGTGAAGCCCGTCCAATGCGCGGTCCTGGTCGCCGTGAAATCGGTCATGGAGCCTTGGCTGAGCGTGCACTGATTGCAGTGCTTCCTGATCCATCAACGTGGCCTTACACGATGTTGCTGACCAGTGAAGTCCTCGAGTCAAATGGCTCGACATCACAGGCATCCGTCTGCGGCTCGACCCTCGCACTCCTCGATGCAGGTGTTCCTATCAAGGCACCTGTCGCGGGTATTGCAATGGGTCTTATCAGCGATGAAGCATCCGGTAAGTACGCTGTGCTTACTGATATCCAGGGAATGGAAGATTTCTCCGGTGATATGGACTTCAAGGTCGCTGGTACGGCAAAGGGCATCACCGCCTTACAGCTCGATACAAAGATTCAGGGCATTCCCCGTGAAGTCTTTGTCGAAGGCTTTGCTCAGGCACTTGAAGCACGCTTGTACATCCTTGGAAAGATCAATGAGGCCATCGGTGCTCCACGTGAGCAGATGTCTGAATACGCTCCACGTATCATCTCCCTCAAGATTGACCCTGAGCAGATCGGTTCCATCATCGGACCGGGCGGCAAGAACATCAAGAAAATCTGTGCTGAAACAGGCGCGAAGATTGACATCGAGCAGGATGGCTCGGTTCACATCACCGCAACTGACGGCACCGGTGGCGATGCAGCTCGTAAGATCATCGAAGATATGACCCGGTTGGTGAAGCCTGGTGATGTTGTCGAGGGACGTATCACGCGCTTCTTGCAATTCGGTGCATTTGTTGAGATTGGCGGAGGCCGTGATGCCCTTGTCCATGTCTCGCAGCTCAGTGACACACCACCATCACGGCCAGATGAAAATCTCAAGCTGGGTGATGTGATGACTGTTCGAATCACCGAAGTCGATGGACAGGGTCGTGTCAATGCCACAGCACGTGGCTTGGAACTGCCATTTGATCCAGAGAATCCTGAACCAGGTCGTCCACCACGCCCTACGGGTGACCGTGGAGGCCGCGGTGGTGATCGTGGCGGTGACCGCGGTGGTTTCCGCGGCGGAGACCGTGGTGGCGACCGTGGTGGTCGTGGCGGAGACCGCGGTGGTGACCGTGGTGGTTTCCGCGGCGGAGACCGTGGTCCACGACCAGAGCGAGATGCAGAGCCACAAGCCGATGCACCAGCACCAGTCGTAGATGTTGAAGAAGGCGACGGCATGCCAAAGGCACGCTTCCGTCCACGTCGCTGATACATAATCTTAGCTAACTAGCAAAAGCCCTCAGGAGGTTATCCTGAGGGCTTTTGTTTGTCGTAGAGATATGTTTCTGGTTGCCAGTGGTGGATGTTATGTTTTGGGCTTCCATCCGTGTAAGACGGGTCAGGTTCTGCTAAGCTGGTACGTCGCTTAGGTCGCGCCAGATGCCAAGGGCCCGCATTCATCTACATCACTGATGAAGTGGGCTTATCTAACATGCGAAAGCCCTCGGGATTGAATTCTGAGGGCTTGTATGAGTGGCTGGAAGTATGTTCCCATTCCAGCTTTAAACCTTACTTCTTCGCTGGCGACCAGGTTAGTCCTGTTACCATAAGATCCTCTGGCGAGATCGCAAAGGGTGGAAGAGACGCATCAATCGGCACAACGTAGACACGCCCTTTGCTGATGTACGCTACCTGCTTGCCATCAGGGCTGATTGACACACCATCAATGGGAGCTGCTGCCAGACGAGCCCCTCCGACCGCGTCACCCATGCCGCCGAGTGGCATGACGGCAAGGCCTGCGTTCGCGCCCTTCGCTTTCCAGAAGATGACGTTGGTCCCATCGGATGTCGGCATAATCCCATCCGCTTCGATAGGAAACTCGGTTACCGTCTCTACCTGAAATTCACTATTCCAGAGAACAAATCTTGATTTGCCTTCATCGATTCCATCTTCACTTGGCGCTGCAGCTGACACAGATGGCAGTTTATCCAGCATATCCATTCCAATAGGTACGGGCTGCTTCAACGGCATTCCCCCAGACACAAGTGCTGCGGCTTTTCCATCAGGAAGAAAAATCGGAAGGATCTTTTTCCCCTTTGCCAAGATTGCAGGGGTCTCACTACGCTCATCATAGATGAGACAGATCTGGTCAAATTCACGCTTTATGACAACAAGCATAAATGTTTCATCAGCGTTTACAGCAAAGTCAACCACTCCGCCATATTCGAAAATTTCAGCAATCAAGCGGTTTTCACGCTTCATCTCAGCATGCGGGAATACAGCCTTTGGATCACCACCATTTGGATGGACGGATATCAACCGACCACCATCCAAGAAGTAGATATTATCCGCGAGGTGGAACTGTGGACGTTCCTTTGTCCCGGAGCTTGCGGCAGATTGCGTCAGCTGAATTACTTTCTGGCCGAGGGCAGCATCCATTACGCAGAGGTGACGGACATCCCCTACAGCGTACGCTCCAAATTGGGTGAGGAAGCGGTTGCTTGTGAATGCGATTGTCTGACCATTGGCATCCAGAACAGGTTCACCCTCTGCCGGATCATCTGATGTTAATTGGACAAGGCCCCCACCGTCTTGTGAGTTCATCATGAAGAGATCAGATGACTTCCCTCGTGTCGCTGAGACCACAATCTTTCCCGCAGTACTGGGGATTGCAGTGCCAGGAATGGGAAAGCCGAGGCTTCCCCATCTAGCAAGCAGAGCAACGATTGTGAATGCAACAAGGAGAAGGATGATATTGCGGGGGGTGATACGCTTCGGTTTCATAGCAGGTCTCTTGTAGGGATGATAATTATTGTCAATAATTGTGCACACCCAGAATTACAGAGTATATTACCTTGAACAGTTCCCTTAACGCGGGACGTACGCTTACCGAACTCGGATGTAGCAGATGTGCGGGTTTTATTGACACGCATACTTTGTTCGTGGTAAAGTCGCGAGGTTCACTCCCAAACAAAGGGTCTTACAAAAATGTATGCAGTAATCCGGACCGGTGGAAAGCAATACCGGGTATCGGCAAACGACACGATCGTAGTCGAAAAGCTTGACGGTGAAGTTGGTGATGCAATCACCATCGATGATGTTCTCCTCATTGGTGGCGAGACCACTCGTGTTGGATTGCCTATTGTGACAGGTGCAAGCGTAACTGGCACCATTGTCAAACAATGCAAGGGTAAGAAAATCAACGGAATCACCTACATCAAGGTCAAACAACATCAGCGTCACTATGGCCATCGCCAGTTTGAGACGCACATCCGTATTGACGGAATCAACGGTTAGTCGAGGTATTAGCTATGGCACACAAAAAAGGTGTGGGTTCATCCCGCAACGGACGTGATTCTAACCCACAGATGCTGGGAGTCAAGGAATATGCTGGTCAAACAGTTACCGCTGGTTCAATTTTGATTCGCCAGCGCGGATCCAAGTTTGATCCAGGTGCTAACGTTGGGCAGGGACGTGACTATACCCTCTTCGCAAAAGTCGATGGTGTTGTTAAGTTCGAAGGTTTCAAGTACAACCGCAGAATTAGTGTCTACCCTGTAGTCGCTGAAGAAGTCGTTGCCGAAACTTCTGCATAGTCGGTAAGGTTCACCGATTTCAACGGCCCGGTTTTACCGGGCCGTTATTGTTTGAAGGGGCTGCTTAAATGTTTATTGACGAAATCAACTTCAACATCCACGCCGGTGATGGAGGACGTGGTGCAGCGACCTTTCGTACTGAGAAGCACGTTCCGCGTGGTGGCCCGGATGGCGGTGATGGCGGGCGAGGTGGCAGTGTATGGCTGGAAACAGATGCCAACATTTCAACACTGCTTGACTTCCGTACCGGCAAAAACTACCGTGCTGACCGTGGGATGGACGGCATGGGCAAGCAGCAATTCGGCAAAGATGGCAAAGATCTCGTTCTCAAGGTACCACCCGGAACACAGGCTTTTGATACTATTACAGGGCAGTTGCTTGCAGATCTAGCTGGCCATCCGATGAAATTTGAAATCGCCCGCGGTGGGCGTGGTGGCAAAGGCAACATCCACTTCGTTTCATCAGTACAACAAGCCCCAAAGTTTGCTGAACTCGGCGAGCCTGGCGAGACATTCGCTGTTCGCCTCGAGCTGAAGCTCCTCGCGGATGTTGGACTTGTCGGATACCCAAATGTTGGGAAATCCACGCTCCTTTCAGTCGTTTCTGCTGCGCGTCCCAAAATTGCAGACTATCCATTTACGACATTGGTACCTAATCTTGGAGTCGTAGCGCTCGACCACAGCCGTTCCTTTGTCATCGCCGACGTACCCGGACTTATTGAAAATGCTAGTGAAGGTGCGGGACTTGGCATTCAATTCCTTAAACACCTCGAGCGAACCAGACTGTTAATCCACATGATTGACATCAGTGAGTACTCTGGAAGAGAACCCAAGGATGACTATGCTGTTATCCGCGCGGAGCTCGCAAATTTCAGTGCCGACCTCGCTGCGCTCCCAGAGATTATTGTCCTTTCACGCGCTGACTTGGTGTTTGATGAGCCTTACAAACAGGAACTCCTGGAGCACTATCAGACTATTTCTCCCGAAACGCTGATTATTAGTGCTCCAACGCGGCTGGGCCTCGATGAGCTGATGAAGCTTGTGTGGTCGAAGCTTGAGGCATTACCAAAGCAGCTGTCCGCCGCAACCGGTACGGTACGAATCACGACGCGTGATAAGGACAACGACGACCCGAGGCAGTTTGCTGTCACTTATGATGAGAAAACGCGTACTTACACCGTCACAGGGCACGGAATAGAACGCAGAATTTCCATGACTGACATGAGTAATGACTTCATGGTGCGTCGATTACAACGCTCTATGGAGCGTTGGGGTCTCTTTAAAAAGCTTAAAGAAGCCGGTGCCAAGGATGGCGACAATATCAAAATCCGGCACTTGGAATTTGAATATGTCGACGATGACTTGGTCGACGAACCGCAAGCATCCGCAAATGACGATGAACTGGATGAACCAGTATAATACGTTATGCCAGAAACTGGAGCTGATGGACGGGCATCGCTGACACCGTTACGGGTACCAGAACCAACGGTTGAGCGTCTTTCTACGTATCTTCAGTTTCTATACAGTGCCGCCGCAAGTGGCCTGACAACGATATCGTCAGCACATGTAGAGTCTGCAACCGCAGTTTCAGCGGCACAATTCCGTAAGGATCTTAGCTACTTCGGAGAGTTTGGCAAACCAGGCGTCGGATATGTAATCTCAGAACTTCAAGACCGCATCTCGAGAATATTACAGCTTCATGAGACACAACCCGTTATTCTGATTGGCCTTGGAAACTTGGGGGCCGCGCTCTTGTCTTACCCTGGTCTCACCGAGCAACGTTTTCAAGTCGTTGCCGCCTTCGACATTGACCCGAAAAAAACTGGTCGTACCGTTCAGGGAGTGCCAGTATATGCACTCAGCGATCTCATAGTGCAATGTGCCCGTCTAAATCCACGGATCGCCATCCTTGCTGTACCAGGACTTGCGGCTCAACAAACGTTTGACCTGGCGTATCAAACAGGCATTAGGGCTATTCTTAATTTTGCACCGGCAGTTCTTAGGGTACCGGCCGGAGTGACAGTTCGGAATGTTAGCTTTACACAGGAACTAGCCGTTCTTTCGTATCACATCAAAACTGACCAGTTGGACTCCTGACATGCGCGGGGCACGTCTTGCCATAGCGCTTGTTTCTGTGGGCATCGTACTGGTTGCACTTGCATCCTGGTTTTTCCTCTCAAGAACGGCACTGAACAGACAAGCCTTTCCAGTAAGAACATCGGCCTTTGTTCTCGTGGGGGGAACAACCGGTTCGGCAAGCTGGTTACGTTGCTCGGATGGCCAGGTAGTCGTAATCGGTACTGGAGCAGAATCTGATGCTGGCAAACTCATAGAAAGCCTTGATGCTTATGGAATCACCACGATAGACCTTGTGATTCTTCCGCATCCTTATTCGGATGTAACGGCAGGATTTGGTAATTTACAAAGTCGATACCGTATCCGTCACGTTTGGGTTAGCTCGGTGGCACCCATAAACCGTCATAATGGACAAGCGGTGGAATCGATCAAGGCTGCCAGCATTCCGATGACCATTGTGCATCGCGGAGACAAAATGCAGCTTGGTGAGCTTCAAATCGATGTCCTCTCACCAACGGTTACACGCATATCTGGACGCCCATCCGCTGGTAATAACTCTGTAGTCGTTCGACTAAGCACGCCTACGTTTACCCTACTCCACCTTGGCGGTATTGGACTTTCAGGTCAGAGAGCCCTCTTGGCTGGTGTTCCTACGCAGAAACTCAAATGCGATATCGCTGTGTTGCCGCGTGTCTCGAGCAGTGATGAACTACTAGCAGAGCTGGTTCAAGCAACCAACGCAGGTTTCTTTATTGTTGAAGGTCAATCGGATGATTTGGACACAAGCCTCTTATCGACGACGGGTGGTACTTTCATCGATGTCAGTGCAGCTATAAAGCCCCCACTGTTCTTCCTGGATGAAACGGGCGTGCGACAAGTTTTCTAGTTAAGTGGTTACCTTCCTGAACCAGAATTCAGCTTATGAACACCAACTTTCTACCTAATATAAACAGCCCTCTAACGGAATATGCGATGGATTTATTGATGCCATTCGCAAAATCCGTCGCTGGCATCAATACTATTTCCATTGACAGTGACACTCGTACAGCGCTTTCTGAACAACTCAAAATCCCAGCCTTAATTGTTGCAAACCACCCGACAGACATGGATCCAATCCTTTTACGGACTCTGGGTTCATCTGTGGGACTTCGCTTCAACTACCTTGCCTGCCGCGAGGGTTTCGATAGTTTACGAGGAGCTTGGGGATGGGCGGCCCAGCGGATAGGTGCATTTTCGATTGTCCGTGGCACGGTGGACCGCGAATCTTTTCGCCACACGATCAACCTGTGGGTGAACGACGATGCACACATAGTCGTGTTCCCCGAGGGTGAAGTGGGTGCATTCAACGACAAGCTCCTACCCTTTCACGATGGGATATTCCAGCTCTTGTTGCTCGCATCTGAAAAACGGATTGCTGCTGGGAAGAATACAATTGGTGTTGTTCCTTTGGGCCTGCGCTACACGCTTACATCAGATCAACACAGTGCACTTTTGCAGGCAACTATCGACCTTTGCACTGCGACCGGTGCAGGCAGATCCAATGATTTGATAAACAATTTGAAGACTCTGGCATCCGCGGTCATATCAAGACTTGAGCTTGAATATGGATTGTCTAGAAAACAGGAAATCACGACTCAGGAACGTATCAGCCGGCTACAAACGGCGGTGCTTCAGCGGATTCATGCCACTACTGGTAGGTCAGTTCCAGAGCATGGAGATTTGCACGATTTGATGAGAATCAGTGCGAATATTATCGAGGATGCAATTGATGCCCATTCGCCACCTGAAACTTTTTTCGACGGGCGACTAGCCTTACAACGACGCCAACGTGCCCTTGCATTGCAGGCTGATATCGACCGACTAGAAAACTGGATTGCGATTGAGGATGGCTACGCGACATCCGATGGCAAACAAGACCATGCCTATGAGCTGATAAGGCACTTTGAAATTGAGGTCTTTGGACAGGTCAGAACTCGCCTAAAGCGAAATGCAACCATCAAAGTTGGTTCACGTATAGATCTGTCAGATATCGATGGCTTTGGTGAGTTACCACGAAAAAAGCAGATCCATGCGCTACGGCAATTGTCTGTAGATTCTGTCGCCGCATGCCTTGCACTATCCCTCCCGGGATAAACTGACCCTGTGAGAAGACGAACCCGGGCTCGCCTGAAAGTACGAAAAGCTGTCCGTCAAAGTCTTGGCGTCCCGCGGAATGCCTGGGTCTCCGTGCACTGGGATGTTATTGCGGGCATCCTTGGCGGGATGTTTATGGGGATGATCTTTCCATTCATCACCCGTGTAGCCCGAAATGAGCTTGGTGCTACCCAAACAATGCTCGCGATTCTCAGTGCGGCTCCCTTTCTGGGCAATCTCATCGCGCCTATATGGGCACAACACATGGAGGGCAAAGCCAAAATGCCCTTTGTCCTCGGAAGTATTGTTCCATCCAGATTGCTGTTGGTCGGGATGATTTGGATATCAACCCCGATGCCGTTTGTCCTGATGCTGAGTGCACTCCAGCTCATGGGTGCATTTTCATCTCCAGCCTATACATCTTTGATGAAGGATATCTATCCGGATCACGCGCGTGGCAGGCTGATGGGATACGTGCGTGTTGGAGCCCAGATTGCGGCATTTCTTGCTGCACAGGCTGCGGGTCGATTACTGGATGCGGGATATTCGTACCGCTTCATCTTTCCAATAGCGGGCATCATTGGGGTCTTTAGTGTCATCGCATTTGCAAAAGTCAGGACGCTACCTGGTGTTCAGCAAGTTAGTGAACCAAAACCTGTCAGGTCATCCCCGATGCAAGCGTGGCGGGAGAGTCTTGAGCTACTGCGATTGCCAACCGGTTACCGATGGTTTGCAGCAAGCGTGACAGTTTATGGTTTTGGGAACCTGATGGCAGGTCCGCTTTATGCGCTTTACCAAGTAGATGTCATCAAGGTCACAAATACAGACTTGGCAACACTATCAAATGTTGCGAGTATGTCGAGTATTGTGGGTGCTTTTGTCTGGGGCAGGCTGGTGGATCACTACGGGGCTGCTAAAAGTGTCCTGTGGTCGATTTACTGTATTGTAGGTGTCGGTATTTGCTATCTGTTTGGCGGTTCAATGCCATTGTTGATCGTCGCATCAATACTCAGTGGCTTTGGGTTTGCAGGTGTGGAGCTCGCCTATATGGCCAGCATCTTGCGCTACGCCGAACGTGGAAAAGCCGCTCAGTACCAGGCGCTGCATTCACTTCTTCTAGGAATCCGCGGTGTAACCGCACCGGCATTGGGTCTCTACTTGGTTCAATACACGGGTTACAAGGCTATTTTTATTGGTACATTAATTCTGATGATAGCCGGGACGTTTTTTCAGCGTCATGCAGTGCGTGTAGAGCTGCGCGAAACTGAGCGAGCATAGGGTAACTTTTAGACTTACACGTCAAATGGCAGATTCGATGTATGCTAGCAGCAGAATGGGTCTTTGGTCCCATACATCACCTTCTTCTCGGATGTAGGATACGTTCAATGGACACCAAAACTGAAGATCAGGTCATACAGACCCAGCTGACACAGGGCCGTTCTGACTGGCCGGACGAACCGCTTGCGATAACGACAGCCAGCGTGGATGCTCAGATTGAGGATTTCTTTTATGATTCCTATTTGCGGTATTTCAAAACAGCCGAAACGCGTCGTCGCTGGTGCGTAGATAGCGATATCCCGTGGTCAGAAATCACATCAAATGCATCCGAGACGACAGCACTAATAGTTGAATCGTTTTCTGCCGTGGAGATGTTTCTTCCAGACTATACGCACAAAATTACGGACTTGGTTCGAAAGTCTCGTGGTCGGGCGTTGTTTCAAGCAAACTGGGGCTACGAGGAATCAAAGCACAGTATCGTTTTGGACATGTGGCTAGAGCGCTCTGGCAAACGTACAGAAGATCAAATGGCTGAGTTCGAACGCAGCCTACTTGGTGGCGAATGGAAGTTGCCATTTGATTCACCTCGCCAAATGATTTGTTACACGATGATTCAAGAGCTTGCGACGGGTGTTAACTACAACAACCTACGTGAACGTGCCGAATCTGAAGGAGATGTCTGTCTCGCCCGTGTTCTACGATGGGTTGCAGCAGATGAATCCGCCCACTACAACTTCTTCCGCAAGGGAGTCAAGGCGTTTATGGAGCTTGACCCAGAAGGTACAGCCAAGGACATTAAGTGGGTGTTTGACCACTTTTCGATGCCGGCGCATGCACTGATTCCTGAGTGGGATGACCGTGGTAAGGCGATTGAAAATGCTGGCGTGTATGGCCCTAAGGTTTATCTTGCAAAGGTTCGACGTCCGATTATTGAAGACTTGTCGCTGACACGTGAGCAGCTGCGTGGAACGGGACTATCTGAAGCGGAAGTTCAAGAGATTTCTGACAAAGAAGATGAGCGCCAAGATGCTATACGGCAGGGGAAATACAGCCGCTTCACGACGGTAGCAACATCACCAAGGCTTCTGCATCCTTGTAAGCGCATTGTCACAACGATTTCTTAATAGATTCCCGGGTTCGATTGACTTTGAGGTGTTTAGGACGTAACATACTCCTTGTGACGCGGGGTGGAGCAGCTGGTAGCTCGTTGGGCTCATAACCCAAAGGTCGGAGGTTCGAGTCCTTCCCCCGCACCCATAATACTGTTCAGTGCTAACATTCTATCGGTAAAATGTGGTGATGTTGCTAAGGTGGCAACCACAGACGACTTGGATGTGACCGAAACGTGTTTTATGACAGCGCTCAATACTCTTGAGCGCTGTTTATCATTTAAGCGAGGCCACGCTTCTGTAGCCCTCCCCCAACAAGCTTGAACCATGTCTGCTGTGGGCCTTTTCTTCGATGCATTGGCAATAGCAATGCGCACTTCCGATGCCTTTTGTGTATAGCTGGCTTTGGTTGCTTCCAGCGTATTCAATCTCGATGCAAGCGTGTCGCTAAAACCACCCGTCTCAATAAACTTGACAATGTTGTCAATGGAACCTCTGACTTCCTTTAGGCGCTTTTGTATGGCGGTGATCTCATCATGGAGCGAATCAGGAGCCTTAGCCCAGGTATTG